>Ga0302155_10000140_pt1 | contig 58849 bp, 50 predicted proteins | sample I_Bog_N3_1_FD_193508 | JGI IMG/M metagenome (GOLD analysis project Ga0302155, IMG submission 193508) | Peat permafrost microbial communities from Stordalen Mire near Abisko, Sweden - I_Bog_N3_1 | ecosystem: Environmental > Terrestrial > Soil > Wetlands > Peat | place: Sweden: Abisko, Stordalen... | reverse complement strand
GACTAGGCCAGCTGATCATGGAGCGCCTCATGCAGTTTATCCATGAAAATGCGTTGCCAACCGCTTACGTTAGCCTGATGGCAGATCACGGCACGCCAGACTTCTATAAGAAATATGGCTTTGAAGTCTCGCTACCGCCCCAAAAAGCTGGCATGTTTCTACGCATTGTTTAATACATTGTCGGCAATAAAGCCTGCAACCGTCCAGGAGCAGGCATGGTCAACCAGGTTGATTTTCACTCGTTGGTTAACAAACGAGCGTCGCTCAGTATTGATCAAAGGCCCTGAACAAATGGAAAAGTCGTTCATGATAGTGCTCTCCCTCCTGGCCGCGACATTGATGTTGTCTCCCATTCTATCTCTGTCAGCGGAACTTCCTGCCGAGCGCAACCATGATGAGCAATCTTTTCCGGGAGAAGATTGGAGCCGTGCCAGTCCAGAGTCACTAGGCTTTTCTCCGTCAGGAATAGATCGCGCACTCGCTTACGCCAAGAATGAAGGTTCGACAGCAGGACTGGTCATTGTGCATGGCTTAGTGATCGCCGAATGGGGCGATATAGCGCGTAAGTCCAATCTCCACTCGGCGCGCAAAAGCTTCATGAGCGCTTTGGTTGGTATAGCAGTGTCGCGGGGACAACTCAGTCTGGATGCAACGTTGCAAGAACTCGGCATCGATGATGAGACGCCATCGCTGACTTCAACAGAAAAACAAGCAACGGTGCGCATGCTCTTGCAGGCACGATCTGGGATCTATCATCCCACCGTCTACGAAACGGCCGGAATGAGCGCTGCCAAGCCACTGCGATACAGCCATGATCCAGGTACCTTTTGGTACTACAACAATTGGGACTTCAACACGATCGGGGCAATCTATGAGAAGGCAACTGGCGAGCGTATCTTTGATGCGATCAAGGTCCTGCTTGCCGATCCACTCAATATGCAAGACTATTTGCCATCCGATGGTCGATATGTTGATGGAGGATTTGCCACGCGTTACCCAGCATATCCGTTTAATATGAGTGCCCGTGATCTGGCCCGCTTTGCATTGCTTTACCTTCACCGTGGCCGTTGGCGAGACCATCAAATCGTGCCGGCGAACTGGGTAGATGAATCGACTCGTCCTTATTCCAACACATCAACCGGAGGGTATGGTTACATGTGGTGGACAAGCACGCCTGCACACGGCCAGAGAACAAAAAAAATGGCATTGCTGCGGCCGACCTTCTGGGCCGACGGACATCTAGGCCAATATGCGGTAGTCGTTCCGTCGCTTGACCTCGTGGTGGTCAATTTGGTTGACGCGCGATTGACATCTAAACACATGGGGCAATCGCAAATGGAAGAGCTGATGTGGTTAGTCGAGCATGCGGCTAACGTCTCCGATATCGGTACGGAGCCAAGCAGCGTCAATCTAAAGATAACGCCAACCCGGCAGAGCCAGGCAACAGAATGAGCGTTTTCAGGGATGTCTGCAATCGTCCAGGAGCAGACGTCTTTGAGGCACCGCCAGATGACACTCGCGTATCGGATTTACAATATCCTCATCTATCAACAATATCTGACAACAGGTGCCACGCCATGAGATATCGACTATGACCAACGCTTTGAAGATTGATTTCGTTTCCGATATCGTATGTCCGTGGTGCGCGATCGGACTGGCGGGTCTCAATACTGCGCTCGAACGCATCGGTCCGGCGACGCATATCGACCTCACCATTCATCCCTTCGAGCTCAATCCTGGCTTGTCTGCGGCCGGCCAGGTTCACCTTGAACACATCACCGAAAAATATAACATCACCGCAGACCAGGCGCGCGTCAACCGTGAACAGATCCGGGCCAGGGCGGCCGCTGTAGGTTTTACCATGAATCGCGACGACGCCAGTCGCGTCTACAACACCTTCGATGCCCATCGCCTGCTTAGCTGGGCGAAAGAAAAAAATGTGCAGGCAGCGCTCAAATTGGTTCTGCTCAAAGCCTATTTCACCGATGGAAAGAACATCGCGGACAGAGATGTGTTGGCAGAGCTTGCTCAGCAAGTCGGCCTGGACGGCGCCGAGGCAAGCGAAATACTGGCATCGGATCGTTTCGGGCAGGAAGTGAAGGCAGAAGAAGCGCTGTGGGCCCAACGCGGCATCAGCAGCGTACCGGCAGTCGTCGTGAACGACCGCTACCTGATCTCGGGTGGCCAGCCGCCGGAAGTGTTTGAAGAGCAACTCCGAGCGATCCTGGCGGGAGACGCTCGCCAATGACGATCGTGTAGCTGGCGTTCGCGGATCATTGTTGGTTGGCAAGTAGAACAGAGAGTGGCGCAGGAGCGGAAATTGGTACATCCACACCATCACAAACACATAAGCACTTGTGAAATTTTCACTGCTATTGCCATGTGCATGGTCAACATTGGAAGCGCATGTGCTGTTTCAACAATGCCCGTGTCTCCCCATGACGATGGCCATGGCAGCACCATCGTCTTTGAGTCTGTCACGCCTAAGCGCGTCAAGGATTTTGTGGAGCGTACCGTCGACAATAAGGTCTCAATCACAGGGCGATTGGCGTTTCCTGAAGCGATGAATTCTGCCGTTCCGGCGGTGGTCATCCTACACGGAAGCAGCGGTGTTAATCCAGGAGAGATGGTCTGGGCGCAACGCTTGAACTCGATAGGATTTGCCAGTTTCGTCGTCGACAGTTTTACGGGCCGAGGCATCACCAATACCGAAGCTGACCAAACTCAGCTGTCGATGACGGCAGATGTGGCAGACGCCTACTTTGCTCTACGCCTACTGGCGGCCGATTCTCGTATCGACAAAAGAAAAATCAGTGTGATGGGTTTTTCGCGCGGAGGGATTGCGGCGCTTTATTCTGCACTGGAGCCGTTTCGCCGCGCCGTGCTCGAAGACGATCTACACTTTGCCGCACATATAGCCTTCTATCCCGGCTGCGGCATACATTACACATCGGCGCATCTGGATGGCGCTCCGATACTGATGCTGCTTGGCGGCAAGGACAACTACACGCCGGCAGCACCGTGTGTGACGTACGTCAACGATTTGCGCAGGCAAGGCGCGCAGGTCACGCTGAAAACTTACCCCGATGCCTATCACGGATTTGACAGGCCGACACGAGTCCATGTCATCAAGTCAGCAACAAGCGCGCGCGAATGCCATGGCACTTATGATCTGGATACAAACAAATTCACGATGCGCAAAGATGAGAAAACGCTGTCGGGTGCGGAGGCCGCGGCAGAATCTAAGCGCTGTCTCAGTTATGGTGTGATGCTTGGTGGCGATGCGTTGGGGCGCGAGCAATCGCCGCTTGATGTTGCCGAATTTCTCAAATCTGTGTTCGATACTGAGCAATGACATCTAGGGCCTGTGGCATGCCAATATGTCCACAACCGGCCAGGTGCAGACATTCCAGCCAAAGAGAAATCCCGCTGTAGGGCTTTTCTCGCATACGGACCATCGTCAATGCCAGATGTAAATGAAAACAAATACCTGGTTCTCTGTGCGCTCTCCAATACCTAAAAATCTATCGCTCGAAAAGCCTTGCGAAGCTTGTTTTAGTAAAAAACTGTGGCGAAAAATAGATAATAGTCACAGCGAGGGAAATACGGTCAGACCAGAACGCCACCGCCGTCAATTACAAGCGTCTGTCCGGTGACAAACGTGTTGTTCATCAAATACAAATAGGCTTGGGCAATCTCATCGGCTTCACCGACGCGCCCGACCAACAATCTCGAACCTACATCCTGGTACATTGCGTCGCGATCATTCTCTGGAATGTTTGCCCACAATGGCGTGCGAACAAAACCCGGACTGACGATATTAACGCGCAGCGGTGCAAGTTCGACGGCGAGTGCACGCGTAAAGCCTTCCATCGCACTGCAAATGCTGGCACCGATTGTCAAGCCTTTGGGAGCTCGGGAACTGGCGATACCGCTGGTCAGCACGATTGAACCGCCTTGCCGAATATAAGGTAGAGCCGCTTTGACCGCAGCCATCGCGCCAAACATACGCACGTCGAACGCTTTGCGTACCGCGTTCATCTCAATACTGTCGATATTGCCAAATAGCAATCTTTCGCCAGCCGTATAAACCAAATGATCGAAATGGCCGATTTCTTTAAACAGCCGCTCCACGGATTCGGCATTGCTCAGGTCCGCCACCAATCCATTTACCCCCGATCCCAAGGCAGCGATGGCCGTGTCGACCTTTTCCTTTTTTGAAGATGACACCACAACTTGCGCTCCCTGCGCTTGCGCCGCGAGTGCTGTTGCAAAGCCAATGCCGGATGTTCCACCCAATACGACGATTTTCTTATCTTGCAGATTCATCTCAATTAACTCCCTATATATCCCGCCAGACGGTATGAGGAGCATTGTGATTGCATCGTCTTTTTTAATAAACTATGATTCATTTCTTACATTCACAACCAGGGCTTACGAATGGATCGTTTCGTTAGCATGTCGATCTTTACTCGAGTCGTCGATCGTGGCAGTTTTGTTGCGGCGGCAGAAGGCAGCGGGATGACCGCAACAATGGTCGGCAACCACATCCGGGCACTTGAAGGTCGGCTCGGTGCGCGTCTGCTTAACCGTACGACGCGCCAGCAAAGCCTGACTGAAACAGGCCGCAACTATTACCAGCAGTGCGTCAACATTTTGGCACAGGTTCAGGAAGCGGAAGGCGAGGCTCGCGATATCCGTGAACGGCCACGCGGTCGCCTGCGCGTAAGTGTGCCGGTGATGTATGGCACGATGCTGCTCGTGCCGGCAATAGGCGAGTATCTCGAAGCCAATTCCGACGTGCAGGTGGAATTGGCACTCAATGATCGATTCGTCGATCTTGCTGATGAAGGCTTTGACGCAGCAATCCGGGTTGGCGTTCTTCCGGATTCAAATCTGATCGCACGACCATTGGCCCCCTCTGCGCTGGTTGCCTGCGCATCGCCTGCCTATCTTGCGCGACATGGGACTCCCAAGACGCCGACAGATCTGGAACGACACCAGTGCATTGCAATCGGATTTGTCAGCGGCTTGAAACGAGACTGGCGCCTTACCCTCGCAGATGGTTCGGAACAGATCGTAAAGGTACCTGGCCGTCTGGATATCAGCGGCAGCGGTATGGCGTTGCGTGAAGCCGCACTCGCGGGCCTCGGCGTCATTTTCCAACCAAGGATGATAGTCGATCAGGACATTGCCGCAGGAAGATTGATCAGGCTATTTTCGAACCTGCCCGCACCGTCAAATCCCGTACATCTGGTGTACTTTCCCGAGCGCAAATTGACGGCAAAGCTAGTCAGCTTTATCAACTTCATGATTGAGCGTTTTGGCCCAGAAGCGGCGTAGACGAAAGTGTCGGATTCTATAGCAGTGGATTTGGCGATGTCCGTAATCGGCCAGAAGCAGGCATTATCAGGTCGCCTTCGTAGATCGATATTTCAATTTGAGGTACTTATGCTTAGCGGAATGAATCACTTGACACTTGCAGTCGTCGATCTACAGTCGAGCGTCAAGTTCTACAAAAGCATTCTTGGTATGAACCTACGAGCTGAATGGGATCAGGGAGCCTATTTATCAGTTGGTGAGTTTTGGGTATGTCTGTCGTTAGATCCGAAGAGAGAGGGTATCCAAGCGGATTATACGCATTACGCTTTTTCCATCCAGCAGGAGGATTTCGTAGATTTCAGAGATCGCTTGAAATTGATGGATGTGAAAACCTGGCGCGACAATACTAGCGAAGGTGATTCCTATTACTTTCTGGATCCAAATGGGCATAAGCTAGAAGCCCATGTAGGAAATTTGAATTCAAGACTAGAAACCTGCAAAAAAGCACCCTACACGGGAATGAAGTTCTATTGACGTCCGTACCGGCCAGGAACGGCCATCGAATAAGACGCGCGGAAAAGCCGACAATATTGCCGCCGCGCGGCTGTTTTGGCGGTCTTATATGTTGAATATTTTCAAAAGGAATTTGAATGCTACACAATACATTAATGGCCTACTTAGGTTTGTTCGCATCAATGTGGATGGTCATGGGTGTAATCGTTGCGGGCATTAGGTATAAGGGGTATAGCCATTCAAGGCAATTTCTTAGTGAATTGGGCGCGACGGGTAGTCCAACGGAGAAATTTTCCCCCGCCATCAACAATTTTCCTCTAGGCCTATTGTTCGTCGGATTTGGATTCTACGTTAGCCAGTTCGATAAATCGTCAACCTTGATTTTCTTCAGCGGACTTCTCATTGTTTTGCACGGACTTGGAACCTGGATTGCAGGTTATTTTCCGATGGATGCAGATCCGTATACAAAAACGCCGACATTCAAATCCCGCATCCATGCTTTGGCGGGCATGATCATGTTTCTCTCCCTTTTAATTGCGCCGGTACTACTAGTTTTTAGTCCGCTGTTTACGTGGGGCTTCAAGCTGTTCTCGATAGCCTGCGTTTTTGCATCTATTCATTTCACGCTGAGCTTCGTGCGCTCATATAAAGTTAAAAAGAATTTAGGAACCTATCAAAGACTTAGCTACGGAGCGCAATTAGTATGGCTCTCAGGATTGTCGTTAGTTCTTGCGGCTCAATGATAACGAGGCAACAAAATGGATTTTTTTGCCCTCCAGCGGGAGGCGGGTTTCTGCGCGTTTGAATACGCAACTGACAAGCGGGATGATGCATTCAAACACACGAACTGCATCAGAAACGCTCAGCCCCATTGTGTATGTCTAATTTTCTGCGCTCCAGATACGTCGTCCAGACATATCAAGTTCCGTGAGGTAAAGGCGTAGATCAAATTCATATTGATGATAATTGGGCTCCATATAAGAGCAAAGTTGATAGAAAGCTTTGTCGTGTTGCTTTTCTTTTATATGCGAAAGTTCGTGGACGGCGATCATTCGTAGAAATTCAATTGGGACCTCTTTGAACAAGGTGGCAATGCGAATTTCATGTTTTGCCTTTAACTTTCCACCTTGAACACGCGAAATCGAAGTGTGCAAGCCTAGCGCGTGGTTGATCACGTGAATCTTGCTGTCATACGTGACCTTGTTGATGGGCTCTGCGTTACGCAAGAACGCTGTCTTCAGCTCTTGGATGTACTGAAATAACGCCCTATCGGTGCGCAAGTCATGAGGTTTTGGGTAGCGCTTGATCAGAACTTCGCGCAGGCGATTCTGCGCGAGAAGTTGCGACACTTGCTCACGGGTTTGTTCGGAATAGGCGCTCAGGTACTTCATCGGTAGCATGGCGGAGGGAGGGGAATCTGCAAGGTGTGGCTGAGAGGCGAGCTAGTCTGGGCGGTGGGAAATATACCACAGCTAGGATTGCGGCCAGAATGCAGCTTTTTCGCTGGTTCTGAATTTTGTTCATACGTAGTTTCCAGCACTCCTTCGGGCTGCAAGTAGGCGATCAAACTTGTCAGCGTATGCTCAGCGGTCAGATAGGTGATTTTATGCTTTCAGAACGTTAAAATCTTCCTCCGCAGATGGTGCAACAAAATAGCTTGTGATCACATCGAACTCAGCTTCGCTGGTTGTGAATCGATGGGATCCATCGTTATTTCTACGTTGCAGTCTTTCCTTGCATTGCGCATCGGAGACGTCTAGATAGTGAAGGCAATGTGTTGAAGCAGCATTTTCAAAAATACTGCGCATCCATCGACGTGTCTCAACTGTATTGGCTGGAAAATCCAATACCACGGAAATTCCGGCGCGCAGCAAGTGTTCGACGTGCGTTCCTATGAGGCCGCGAAGCCTGGTAGTGCATCGAACATAGTCATGCAGCGTGACCATCTCTGCGGGGAAAAGCTGGCTCAACCATTCATCCTCACTGATCAACACAGTCTTCGGGGCTGCAAGGAGTTGACGAGTCAATGTTGATTTTCCGGAGGCGATTTTTCCGCATACCAAATGGAGGGTGGGAAGTTCTTGTACTGTCATGTTCATGGTGGTTTCCAATTGCGTGGATAAATTACCCAGAAAGCAGTCGAAAAAAAACCGCCTCTTGGGCGGGTTCTTTAGCTACTTCAACATAGACGCTATCCCACCATTTTTTGAATGGTGCAAATAATCGCTGAGTGTTGTTGGCAGAAATATGTCATGACGTTGACTATCCCATAGTTCAATTTTTTTGGCAATCGTTGCTTGCAATGGGCCAATTTTGAAATCAGTCGGGCAACGTTATCAGGAGCAGCTGCGCATCCGCATTAAGAACTGATCCGAAAATGTTCATCGCGTTTATCAACTCATTCTTGCAAGCAAGATTGTGTGTTAAGTCGGGGTCAGTTTGCGATACAAACCAACAGTTCAACGACTCAACCTCTAGACATTCAACTATGAATTCCTCTAACCCAGTACAATTTAATAAGTTATTAAATGCTCAACAAGTGTGTTCGTAAAAACGGGGGCGAAGGTCATAGCGCACCTTCGAAGGAAGAGAATAGATATGACGGTTTTGGCATTTTTGTACCATAAGACGCCAGCAGTAGTGTCCGAAGATCCTTACGACGTGTCACTGCAAACGTTTAAAAACCAGATCAATATGATGTTGGATAACGGTGTCTCGTTCATCAAATTTGCGGACGTTAACAATCCTGAGTATCTCAATAGCGGTATGCATGTTGCCCTGACTTTCGACGATGGACATGCTTGCAATCGATCTGCCTTCGAATTTCTGTCTGACAAAGGAATTGTACCAACTTCTTTTATCGTGCGAGCCTGGTCGCAACACAGTGCCGGCTATCTGCAGGCAACGGACATACGTGACTTGAGCAGTATTTGCGACTTCGGCTCACACGGATCAACTCATCGTTCATTGGCGGTGCTATCGACTAGCGACATTGTCGAGGAACTGCGAGACTCTAGGCGCTATCTGGAAGATGCTCTGGGTCACTCAATAGAGTTGATGGCATTGCCAGGCGGGCATAGCAACGCGAAAGTACTAAGCGCGGCTGGCGATTGCGGCTTTAAGATTATAGGCAACTCGGTCGCTGATCTTCATCGCGGCGACTGCATGAATGTCAACCGAGCCTGTATCCGAGGGGGAGGGAGAACGCAAATGCCGTTGCGGATGGCCTCGGCCGGGCCCGCTTACTGGTTCTCAAAACGCATGAAGCGCAAAGTCGCAGAAAGCACTTCTTTGTTGATCGGTATACAGAACTACACTCAAATTAGCAGTCTTATCAAGAAAGCCTGGCTTAGGTTCTGAGTTGGCAGAAATCGGTAAATTCACGTCAGCGCAGTGCCGCAATGCCTTGCCAAGGCGATAGCCTCCTCTTTTTAATGCCGTTGAAGATGATGCCCGTCATTCCGATACCTGCTCCAGAAAGACGTTTGAGAGATTCCTTGATATCTTTGAGTGTGCTACGGCCTGCGCGCAGGATCAGGTAGGTGGTAGCGGCGTGTGCGCCAAGAATAAGTGCATCCGATACCGCTAACACCGGAGGGGCTGCGATGAGAACGTAATCGTAGCTGGCGGACAAGGATTTGAGTAGCTTGCCGGTATTGTCATGCCACAGCAATTCCGATGGATTCAGTGGTAAGGCACCCGTGGCGATAAAGTCGACATTTTCAAGCAAGCCACGATGTATTGCTTGCACCAAATCAGAATTGCCGGAAATCGCTTCGGATAAACCCGGGCTGGATTGCCGTTCGAGTCCGAAATATTGATGGAGACAGCCGTTACGCAAATCTGCATCAATCACCACCACTTTTTTCCCGGCCGCCGCCAGAACGACAGCAAAATTAACCGACACAAATGTCTTACCCACGTTCGATGTGGGACCTGCTATCAAGACAATATTGTTTGTGGCGCTTTGCAACGGCAATAACAATGTGGTACGGAAACTGCGCAGTTGTTCGATTGCCATATCGGACGGTGCGGAGTGGGCCAAAATGGACAATTTCGGGAGCGCGGAAATGCACTGTTGATACAAGAGTTCTTGTTGTTTGCTATGCGTTATACCAGCGCTGATAGTGAGTCCCAGTACATGCTCGATTTCATGACCGTCATTGATACCACCAAATAGCATTTTTCTGACAAAAGCAACGGCAATGCCGGACGATAGTCCAAGTAAGAAGGCGATGATAACCATCATCGAGCGGTTCGATTTGACCGGCCGCTCAGGCACGACAGCAGCATCAACCACGCGCACATTACTGACCTTGCCGGCTTTGAATAGACTCAATTGCTGCTCACTATTTAACAATAGGGTATACAAATCGGTATTGAGCTTGACCTCACGCGTGAGATGCAAAATTTGTTGTTCTAACAGGGGCATGCCTCTGATCTGAGTATCGATGCTCTTTAATTCGCCGTTGATCTCGGCCATTTCTTTATCTACGCCAACCACTATCGGATGCTCGGTGGTGAAGCGAATTAGTAGCTCCTCCCGTCTTTGTTTCAGATCCGACAGCTTGGTTTGCGCATTAAGCGATCGTTGCAATAGTTGTTTGGATTCTTCGGCCAAGTCAATTGTGCTATGGGCGTGACGGAATTGTTGCAATGCAGTTTCTGATTTATCGAGCTGGCGCTTCAGGTCGGTTAATTGTTTATCAAGGAAGACTAAGGACTGTTGAGTTTCAGCTGATTTCTGTTCGAAATTTTGACGGACATATTCGCGACCAATTTCATTGAGCGTATTGCTGATGACAGTTGGATTGGTGCCGCTGAGCGTGATACCAATAAGACCGGATTGCTTACCTTTTTCCGAGATGAGCAGTGAGTCCTGCAGTCGTTCAATGGCCGACAGGCGAGAGCTGGCGTGTAGCATAAATTGTCCACCAGGTTTGCTATGGAGCTTGTCCACTTTTAATTCGACGTTGCCATCCTCCGTGGGTACCAGATACTTGATACCTATTTTTCCTTTGAGTAGCATGCCAAAACGATCTGCATTGAGCAGGTACTGCCCATTTTCCAGAGCTTTGAGCGTAAAGTCGTAGTTCAGTAGCGATGGGGGCACTTTGAAAAGCGATACCGTGATTTCTTCATCACCCCAGACATATCCCCCGCGGCCGAATAAACCCGGTTCGGAGAGCTGCCTGTTATGTGTGGCCAGCCAAACACCGAAGAACGGAAAATATTTCGGCACCGCATATGTATAAAGCTGCAGATTATCGACTGCACGCGATACCACCATGCGCGAGCGAAGAATTTCCATTTCAGATGTCGCCGCGGTTTTGTTATCGAATAGTGACGATGCATCGCCTAATGGATTTTTTGACGATTTATCTTCTACCTGAATCAGGATATTCGTTTCATATGTCGGCTTTATGCTGAATCCATAAGCGATACCGAGCAAAGTAAATAGGACGGTGATGCATGTAATCAACCTGCGATTGTCAAAAAGCAAGTAGAGATGCGTTTTCAGATCGAGTCCGTCGTCATCTGTACTTGCTTTCTGAGTAAGTGAATTCATCGTTCTGCTTATGAAATTTCTACTAAAATTATTTGAACGGTGAATTCAACGGAGACAGCGTTGCTGCATTCATTGTTTGTGCGCCCGGCAGTATCAAGTTGGTCACGCGGCTCCAGCTGACCAGCTTCGAAGGGTCGACATACACGACATCTTTTGCCCTCAGTTCAAAATTTTCTGCCAAGGCGAAAGCGACCGGAGAATGTGCATCGAGTCGATAGACAATCGGGGTCATATCCGCAGCGTTGCGCACTACGTAGACATGCCCACCGTCGGCGCTCAATTGACTGAGTCCACCGGCGCTGCCCAGCGCCTCATTGAGTGTCAACCTGCCGTTGTGCATCAACAAGGCGCTTGGTGCGGTTACTTCACCTAATACGAAAATCTTACTTTCTTCACGTGAAAGCACGCGGACGATATCGCCGTTAGCCAACAAAATACTGGAAGGATCAATTCCCCTTTGTAGTAGTAGCGGAAGATTTATCCGGTAAGTGTTGCCGGCACGGTTGATCTCGACCTGGCTCTGGTCGCTACTGCTCAAAAAACCGCCTGCGCGACTGATCGCCTCTGGTAAGGTCATGGGCAAATCATTGATAGCGAGAATGCCAGGCGTTTTAATTTCACCATCTATATAGACGCGCTGACTGCGAAACGATTGCACCCGCAATGTAATTTGCGGGTTTTTAATATACCGCGCCAATTTTTCTGTCAGATTTTGTCGTGCTTGCGCTTCGGTAAAGCCACCCAACTGCAGTTTCCCCACGTAAGGAAATTGCACCAAGCCATCCTGATCGACCACGAAGCCCTGAGTGGTGTCGGTATTGCTACCATATGCTGCGATGATGGCATCACCCACAATGACTGGCGTGGACAGTTCTGGGTGATCCCAAACCACAATGAAAAGAATGTCGCCAGAGGCAATAAAATAAGGTTTGGAGACGGAAACAAAACGACTGATATCTTGCCCGGATTGCCGCTCTCTCAGTACCTTTTCTTCTTGAAGCAATTGGGGCGTAATTGATTTCAGAATCGGTACCACATGGGAATCGGCAGGCGTAAATGTGTATGTCTGATCCATGCGCATACCTGGCGCAAACTGACAGCCGCACAAGAGAAAAAACATTCCTATGACAGACAAGCCTGTGAAATCGTTTTTCGAAAAAAAACGCATGAAATGATCTAACTTGATAGTAAGCAGTCTTGTAGGTAGGGACGCGTTAGTGACGGCACCAAGCTGAAACCTAAAACGTAGGTACCATCACCTGAATCTTAACTAACTCACTTTGACCAGAATGCGTGTGGCAGCCAAGCCTGATAATGCGCAACTCGGTACCACTATAGGTGTGGGTGAGTTTATTTCGCTGATTGATTTTTAACAGCGTCGTATTGACTGCAATTGTTTTTCCGTCATGAAGCAATTTTCTGCGAATGCGACTACACAATATACAAAGATAAAATTTATCTATCGCTAAGGATAAACAGTTTTTACTGTGCGAATTATGTTCGTTAGTATTGGTTGTGAGACCTATACAAAGGTATTGGGTAGACTGCCATTTCCACCTGGAAACCCGCTAGTTACTGCGCTGCATCCTATACTTAAGCATACTTCAGTCTCAGCCGCGCATCACATATAGTCCACTCCTAATGTTATTCGTAAGCTATTAATTGTGAAGTCAATAGAAGACATTTTCTAAAAAACTCTCTTTGGCAGTGATTGGTTTTGTGCAGTTTAAAAATGCAATCGTATTTTCCAATCAAACGATTATTGGTGCTCCTCGTTCTGTATTCTGGAGGTGTAATCCTGCGCCAGACATCGCGATTGTCTAGATAAAAGTAATCTAAAACACCGTTGTATTCATTCTGATGATGGCAGCCACTCCTCATTTTCTGAAATCGCAGTGGAATGAATTTGCAGTTCGAAGTCAAAATCGCGGCAAAGGAAATCTAAGCCGGATTGACTCCTGTCATGCATTGGACGTAGTGGCCGCATCAGATTCCGGGTGCTGGCAATTGCAGAGAGATACACCATAAATGTCGATCATCTTGCCCTTTCTCTCTAGCATCCTTGCTGCCGGCGTCATCGCTGCGATAACCAGTTTCTGCGTTAGTATTTTCATTGTCTATTCGCAAGCATGGCACGGAAAATACTCACTGGACAATGATTTCGCCGGTGTGCAAAAAATTCACACAATTGCAGTGCCGAGGATTGGTGGCATCGCTATGGTCATCGGTATTGTTGTCGCCATGTGCATGCTATTTTTTGCGGATCCAATATTTAAAAAAGCAGTGCATTTGGAATATATCAGCAAGCTTTTGCTTGCTGGATTTCCTATCTTTCTTGCAGGAACAATTGAAGATTTGACGAAAAGCGTGTCCGTGAAGATACGTCTTGGCGCTAGCATTTTGAGCGCTCTGCTAGCGATTTGGCTGCTTGGTGCCGCCATCGGCAAGCTTGATATCTGGGGCCTCGATACGTTGCTGGCAATCGAATCGGTTGCAGTTGTGGTTACTGCATTCGTGGTCGCAGGTGGCGTCAACGCTATTAATATCATTGACGGATTTCACGGCATCGCGGCCAGCGCCGCCATCATCATGCTGGCCGCCATGGGCTGTATCGCGTGGCAGCACGGGGACATATTTGTGACTCAGTTGACTGTGTTGGGCGCTGGCACCGCACTCGGTTTTTTGTTTGTCAATTATCCGACCGGTAGTTTGTTCGCAGGAGATGGCGGCGCTTATCTTCTGGGTTTCTGGATCTCGGAAGTGGCGGTATTGTTGTTGGTGCGCAATCCGGTTGTCAGCGCTTGGCAGCTACTGGCTATTTGCGCTCTGCCCATCATCGAAGTGATCTACAGCATTTATCGCCGACGCATCATTCGCAAGACGAGTCCAGGACATGCTGACGGTCTGCACTTGCACACGCTGATTTATCGCCGCTTTATTTGTCAATCGATCAGCCATGATCATCGCAAGCCGTGGCGGCGTAACGCCTCAGTGGCATTTGTTGTCGCTGGCTGGATAGTTGTCATGTCCTGTGCGGCCATCCTCTTTGGCCAGACGGTTCACGGTGCCATGGCAATAGTGGCGGTACAGGTTCTGCTATATCACGTCCTCTATGCTCGTCTGGTTCAAATGCGTCGGCTGAAATCGTATTGGCGTGAGATCAGTGGATTAATCGTCAGCCGCATTCAGTGGATAGCAAAAGGTGAGTCGTCATGAGAATTTTTCTGGCTTCGCAAGCAGTGTTTTCTTACCTGCCTGATCGCACTTGATGACACCATGAAACAGACCCGATCATTTTTGTCGGACGGGATGTGGTTAAGCGTTTTACAGACTCTGGCTGCATTGGGGCAACTGGCGGGCATTCGTCTCCTGACCGGCATATTACCTCCGAGCGTATTCGGTCAATTCAGTTTGCTCATGGGCATAGTTGCGCTGATATCGGCCGCCATTGCCAATCCAACCATGCAAGCGATGTTGCGTTATTACCCAGAGTATGCCTTGCAGGGGCAGGGTGAACTGGTGAAGATGGTCGGCACCAGTCAACTCATCAAACTCATGTTTTGGGTGCTGCCTTTAGGCATCGTCGGCATTGTTGCCAGCTTGGTATATGGCTGGAGCAATGTGATAGAGATATTGTTCCTGATTGGCCTGATCTTCGTTGAAATTGTTCGTATGCAAAGTGTCGCGTTACTTAATGCGAACAGTGCGCATCGTCTTTACGGTATTTGGGCACTCACTGAAGCCTGGGTGCGCCCGTTACTGGCATGGGCTCTGATGAAGATCATGGGCATTCATTTGGTTTTTATTCTAGCCAGCTATTTGCTTGCTTCCCTGTGCACCTGGATCGTCATGAGACGATTCATCCCGAATCAAAAAAATGAACCCGTTCCGCTGGTACAGAAATCGATTCTGACCACGCGATTCTGGCATTACACGCTGCCATTGTTGCCGCTTGGGTTGTTGGGATGGGTTTCTGGCATGGCCGATCGTTTTATGATCGGCGCCTTGTTGTCGCCTGCAGATGTTGGTTTTTATGTCGCCATTTATGGTTTGGCGAGTCGGCCGATGCTCATGTTCGGCAGCATTATCGAAAACCTGATTCGACCAGCATATCAAAGTGCCGTCAGCCAGGCCGATACAAACAGTGCCAAGACTTATTTGTATCGATGGATACTTTTTGTCGTACTGGGATCGCTGATAGCGTTGGTACTCGCACTAACTTGTCATCATTGGCTGGCTTGTATGATGCTAGGGGAAAACTATCGTCAAGCATCCAATTTATTGCCCTGGCTAGTCGCCGGTTATGCGCTGCTGGTTTTGTCACATGTCGCCAACAGGATCTGTTATGCCCATGAAGCAACCCGCCGTATTTTCTTGATTGAAACCAGTGGAGCATTTCTGGCTGTAGCGCTCGGATTACCCCTGATCAAGTGGAATGGTTTGACGGGCGCAGCTCAGGCCGTATTGCTTTACTACGGCGCGCAATTTGTCATTTCATGGCTGTTTGCCAGGCCATGGTGGCCGCAGCCCACTTTGCCCGGTTGTGATAAAAAACCGTGCAAACGCTTCTTCTTAACTCTCTGAGCCTGCCATGAATATTCTTGTAATCGGCAAGTTCTATACCGAAGGTTTTGCCTTGCATATCTCGGAAACGTTGATGTCCATGGGACATGCGGTGCGACGTTTCGATCCGGGCTATAAAACCAATTCCATGAGCGGCAAAATCTGGCATCGTCTTGACCAGGTACGCGGGGTCATCCATGCCGCCACCGACGCGCTTCCAGATATCCGCGCCCGGCGCATGCGCCGCTTATGGAAAGCCGCCGAACAAGGACCTCTGGATATGATTATCGTTTGCTACGATTTTCTCTGGCCAGATGAAGTAAGTGAGCTAAAACGCCGCACCGGCGCCTCGATAGCAATGTGGTTTCCCGACGCGATCACTAATTTCGGTCGAGCGTTTTTCATGAACGCACCCTATGATGCGCTTTTTTTCAAAGATCCTTACATCGTGCATGCATTGAGCGATGTACTGGAAAGTCCGACTCATTATTTACCGGAGTGCTTTAATCCTGCGCGACATTGGTTGCCAGAAGAAGCCATTGGCCATGACTCGGCATATCAGTGCGATATCACGACCGCAGGCAATCAACATTCTTGGCGAGTCGCGTTTTATAAAAACCTGGTCGATTATGACGTCAAATTATGGGGTAATCCGGCCCCGCTGTGGATGGCGTCTGGCAAGGTCGAGCGCATGCATCAGGGGCGTAGTGTCTATAACCAGGAGAAAGTGCGCGCGTTTCGCGGCGCCAAAATTGTCGTCAATAATTTGCACTATGGCGAAACATGGGGTGTGAATGTTCGTTGTTTTGAGGCCGCAGGCGCAGGTGCTTTTCAGATGGTGGACTGGAAGCCAGGCTTGAGCCAGTTGTTCGAAGAAGGTAAGGAGCTTGTCAGCTTTCGCAGCATTGCCGATGTGAAGCAAAAAATCGATTATTGGCTACCCCGTCAAGAACAACGGCAAGCCATTGCTGAGGCAGGCATGCGACGCGCACATGCAGAACATAGCTACATGTTACGCCTGCAACTGTTGATCGACACGCTAGGCGGCAAGGCGGCAGGCTATGCGCTTCCACAAATTCGCTATGCATAGCGGATACAGGAATAAGAAACGCTGATGTTTTTTTCCTTACTCATTTATTTTTCTGCCGTCGCGCTATTGTCGGTGAGCTTGCCGAAAAGGATCGTCGATCGATTTGTTATCGCAGGACTTATCTGCGGCGTGTTGATTGATGGCTTGAGGATAGAAACCGGCACCGACTGGCTACCGTATTACACGCATTTCACTACGTTCAATGAAGCGAGTTTTACTGACTATGATCATTTCGAAATTGGATATCAATATCTTGTATGGGGTGTCAAGAGCATATGGAATGACTATACTTTTTTTACGCTCATTCTCGCCTCGATTACCTATTTTGGAATCTATTTTTCGGTTTATAAATTGAGCAATTCCAGGCCGCTGTCGATTGTCATGTTGTATGGCAGTTTGAACGCGATGCTTGGTTCGAACAGGCAACTTCTGGCGCTATTTTTTTTGGTGTTATCGGTTCAATATTTATTTCAGCGCAGATGGATGCTGTTCATCTCTTTAATTCTATTCGGATCTTTGTTTCATAAATCGATTCTGGTTTTTTTGCCTTTTTACTTTCTGTATGGATTGTCCTGGCGAGGTTATGTCATCGCATTTTCCGGACTGATTGCTTTGAATGCCATGTTGATCAGTAAATTCTCGGGTGTGATTGCCTTGCTTGATCAATCAGGAAGTTATTCGTCTTACTTTGATAATGCAACGGACACCATGCGTCCGGCACTGGCGCTGGGAAAGAAGTTTGCCGTGCTTGGCGGGATTTTTTTTCTGGGTGCAAAAAGTATACAGCTAAGATTAATCGGTGAAGAAAAAGACAAAACAATGTTTTTTGCATTTTGCACCTTGGTGAGCGTCTTGCTGTACGTCGTAGGAATGTATGGCCTCTCAGTTTTCAATTCGCGGCTGGACATCTATTTCGGCATTACGTTTTATGCCGTATTGGGTGGCCAGGTTGAGTCTTTGATTCAAAATAAATTTCGCAAATTCCTGCTGGTGGCATTTTTGATTGTCACGGCCGTGATCAATTTTTCCCTGAATCCTTTCTTTGATTTATTCAGTCCGTATAAGTCCATTTTTATCAACACCGATTTTGTCAGAAATCTCTATTAGAAAAGCATGATCAAAAAAACCGTCATTGGCTTGGTTGTGCCTGATCTGGAACAAACTGGAGGGGTCTCCGCCGTCGCACGTTTTGTGAAAAACACGATATTGGACAGCGACCGTTACGAACTGAAATTAATCTCATTGGCAACCTCCGCATGGGATTTGTGCAATACGAGCATCATGCGTCCCGCCAGTTGGATTCGCGGTGCGCTTGTATGTCAGGGTATGTGGGAGGGATTGCCCTTCACGCACGTAGGGGCGGTGGCGGGAGAATTGGAGTTCCAACGCTATCGTTCGCGTAGCGCGTTGGCTCAGGCGACGCAGGACTGCGACCTGTTTCAGGTGGTGTGCGGTTCGCCGGTCTGGGCGCAGGCTGTGTGCGGACTCGGTAAGCCGGTTGCGGTGCAGTGTGCCACGCGGGTTCGGGTCGAACGGCGTCGTCGTGATGCCAATCCCCGGGGAGTGAGCGATTTTCTGCGTAAGGTGATGACTCACATTACTTCCAACATGGAAGATAGCGCCGTGCGCAATGTAGATGCCATTCAGGTTGAAAATCCCTGGATGCTGGACTATGCGCAGCGTCTCAATCTTGGACGTAAGGTGGATGTACGCTATGCACCACCGGGTATTGACGCCGACTTGTTCCATCCTTTGCCGCGGCTGCAATCGAACAATGGCAGCTATATTCTGTGTGTCGGACGTCTGGATGATCCGCGCAAGAATATCGGATTATTGCTCGAAGCCTATGCGCTCATGCCGGAATCGGTTCGCAACATCGTTCGGCTCACCCTCGCTGGTGCCTCGCCGCCTCCGCCATCGTTCTGGCGGCATGCTGATGCGCTCGGCTTGCGCGAACAAATTTCCTATGTGGAGCGACCATCTCAGGCTGAGCTGCTTGCGCTGTATCAAAACGCATTGTTGTTTGCACTGCCATCGGATGAAGAAGGGCTAGGCCTGGTGCTGCTGGAAGCCATGGCGTGCGGCATACCTGTAGTTTCAACGCGTAGCGGCGGCCCCGAAGGCATCCTCACGCATGGTGAGGATGGTTTTCTGGTCGCGCTTGACGATGCATTTGCCATGGCGGAACAGATGTTGCGTCTACACGTTGATACTGAGCTCAATAACCGCATCGGCCGCGCAGGTCGGACCACGATAGAACGGCGCTATGCGGCATCTGTAAGCGCCGCTGCATTTCGGGATATGTGGGACCAGATGCGCATGAAAGTGGCGCCGCCGTGCTGACTATCCTTACCTTCACGCAATATTATCTGCCCGGCTATCTTGCCGGCGGCCCAATTCAAGCCATCTCCAACATGGCCGCTGAGTTCAGCGATCAATTCGAGTTTCGCATCGTCTGCAAGGATAGGGATGCAGGCGCGGCTCACCCTTATCCGGATGTCCCCGTCGATCAGTGGGTCAAGCTGGGTAAGGCCCATGTGTACTACCTTAGTCCGGGTGCTCGCTCGCTCAGAAAACTGACGCAACTGATGCGAAATACCCCACATGACATGTTGTATCTGAACAGTTTTTTTGATCCTGTCTTTACATTGCAGCCGCTGCTGATCAGGCGTCTCGGACTGATTCCTCGCAAGCCCTTGATCGTTGCCCCGCGCGGCGAGTTTGCCAGCAGCGCCATGAAGCTAAAACAACGCAAGAAAAGTATTTATCTGACGGTGGCGAAAAATATTGGCATGTATGCGCATGCTATCTGGCAGGCATCAAGTGAACATGAAGCTGCCGATATCGTACGAGCAATGGCTGCTGCTGGCAGTAAGAAAATGCAGGTATTGGTGTGTCCTGAAATCGTCGGACGTATTTCCCTAGATGGCACCGATGAGGTGTCCTGCGAACATGTACCGTCTGCCACCGGTATGCCTGTGCGGTTGTGTTTCCTATCCAGGATTACACCCATCAAAAATCTTGACTACGCCTTGCAAGTGCTGGCGCAGGTGCAGGCGCCAGTGCGTTTGAGCATTTACGGCCCTTGCGAAGACGCCATGTATTGGGCCAAGTGCGAACAGCTGATCGCCGCTTTGCCTCCTCACATTGAGGCAGTTTATTACGGTGGCATCGGTCACGCACAGGTAGTGCCTACGCTGAAACAACACGATCTGTTGATACTCCCTACCCAAGGTGAAAATTTTGGTCATGTGGTCCATGAAGCATTGTTGGCCGGGACACCCGTATTGCTCAGCGACCAGACGCCATGGCGAGATCTTGAGCAGCTCGGCGTCGGCTGGAGTCTGCCGTTAAATGCGCCAGCAGCTTTCGTTCACGCCATTGACGCATTTGCCAGTTGGGATGGCGGTAAAAAACAAGCCATGCGTCGTACGGCACAGGCTTACGCAACGCGATTCAATGTCAATCAGGACACAGTCAATGTCAGTGAAAAATTATTCTTGCAGGCCTCGCAAGAGTGGAGGAGTTAAAACGTGAAGCGAATTCTAGTGCTAGGGATGAGCGGCATGTTGGGCCGCGCCGTACATAAAATTTTTTCCGAAGATGCACGCTTTGAAGTCTGGGGAACCAGGCGCAGCAGCGCAAGCGCGCCGCATTTGTCGCCCGCCATGCAGGCACGGGTGCTTGATGGTGTCGATGTATTGCGCGAAACGGCATTGTCAGAGGTGATGCAACAGGTCAGTCCGGATGTGGTGATTAACTGCGTCGGCTTGGTAAAACAATTGCAAGCTGCCGATGATCCGCTGGAGGTATTGCCAATCAATGCCATGTTGCCGCATCGCCTGGCAAAACACTGCGCGCGGACAGACGCCAGATTGATTCACGTCAGTACCGATTGCATTTTTTCTGGAAGTAAAGGTGGCTACATTGAAAGTGACATGTCCGATGCGACAGATCTCTACGGCAAGTCGAAATTCATTGGTGAGCTGCATACGCTGCCTCATGTGATCACCTTGCGCACGTCGCTTATCGGTCATGAGTTGAATTCTGCACATTCACTGGTGAACTGGTTTCTCAGTCAGAGCGGTGTCGTAAAAGGATACAGTCGCGCCATTTTTTCGGGTTTGCCGACAGTGGAGCTGGCTACCGTGATACGGGATTACATATTGCCGAACACCGCATTGCAGGGGCTCTATCATGTGGCGACAAGTCCGATCAGCAAATACGATCTATTGCGACTGATCGCGCAGATTTATGGCAAAGAAATCGATATCGTCGAGGATAGAAAACTGGTGATTGATCGGTCCTTGGATGGCAGCCGTTTTAGTGCGGAAACCGGATACATAGCTCCAGACTGGCCGGAGTTGGTCCAACGCATGCATGCATTCGGATAATGAAAATAAAAAAAAGGAAGAGCCATGTTTTCTAACAAAATATTGATGATTACCGGCGGCACAGGCTCATTCGGTCATGCCGTGTTGAAACGCTTTCTTGAAAGCGATGTGCGTGAAATACGAATTTTCAGTCGGGATGAAAAAAAGCAGGAAGACATGCGGATCGCCTTCAATCATCCGAAACTAAAATTTCATATTGGTGACGTACGCAACTTCGATAGCATCAATGAAGCGATGCGAGGGGTGGATTTTGTGTTTCACGCTGCCGCCTTGAAACAAGTGCCGTCCTGTGAGTTTTATCCAATGGAAGCCATCCGTACCAATGTACTCGGTGCCGAGAACGTGCTCAATGCGGCAATCAATCATCGGGTCCAGCGCGTGGTTGTGCTGAGTACCGACAAGGCGGTCTACCCGATCAATACCATGGGTATTTCAAAGGCGCTGATGGAAAAGTTGATGGTCGCCAAGGCACGCATGCAAGGTGCGGGTGATACGGTGCTATGCGCCACTCGGTATGGCAATGTAATGGGCTCGCGCGGTTCGGTTATTCCCTTGTTCGTTGGTCAAATCAAGGACGGTCGGGAATTAACCATTACCGATCCGAGCATGACGCGTTTCATGATGTCACTCGACGATTCCGTGGATTTAGTGTTGCACGCTTTTACGCACGGCACGCAAGGCGACATTTTTGTCCAAAAAGCGCCGGCGGCAACTGTGGAGGTTCTGGCGCAGGCGCTCAATACAATTTTCACGCGGCCCGCACAAATTAAGGTAATCGGTACTCGTCATGGCGAAAAGCTTTATGAGTCGCTGGTGTCGCGCGAAGAAATGGCGAAGGCCGTGGATATGGGGCGTTATTTCAGAATACCGGCAGATAATCGGGATTTGAATTACAACAAATTCTTTATCGAAGGTGAATTGAAAATCGCCTCCATGGAAGACTATACCTCGCACAATACGGAACGTCTCTGCGTTGAAGGTATGCAGGATCAATTGTTGAAACTCGATTTCATCCAGGAGCAATTGCATGCTTAAGGTGATGACCATCGTCGGTACCCGCCCCGAACTGATCAAGATGAGCCGCGTCATAGCCGCACTTGATCGCCATACCGAACATGTGCTGGTGCATACGGGGCAAAATTACGATTATGAATTGAACCAGATATTTTTTGATGATTTGGAAATTCGAAAACCGGATTATTTTCTGGAAGCGGCCGGCGCCAATGCGGCGCAGACAATCGCGCAAGTGATTGCGAAAAGCGATGCCATCCTGGAACAGGTGCAACCCGATGCGCTCTTGCTGTACGGCGACACCAACTCTTGCCTATCCATTTTGGCTGCCAAGCGCCGAAAAATTCCCGTCTTTCATATGGAGGCGGGCAATCGATGTTTTGATCAACGCGTACCGGAAGAATTAAATCGCAAAGTCGTCGATCATCTCTCGGACGTCAACATGGTGCTCACCGAACACGCCCGGCGCTATCTGCTGGCCGAGGGTATTCGTGCTGAAACCATTATCAAGACCGGTTCAAATATGCGCGAAGTCATCGCGCATTACCTGCCACGTATTGCGCAGTCGCAGATATTGAAAACACTGGGACTGACGTCAAGAAAATATTTTGTCGTCAGCGCGCATCGAGAAGAAAATGTCGACTCCGTCGCATCACTATCGGCGCTGCTTGAAAGCCTCAATGCGCTGGTGCAGAAATACGATATACCGATGATCGTATCGACCCATCCGCGCACGCGTAAGCGCTTGGAAGAACTAGGTTATCTGGGATTGAGCGAGAAAATCATCTTCAGCAAACCGTTTGGTTTTTTTGATTTCATCCAGTTGCAGATGCAAGCCTATTGCGTGCTCTCTGACAGTGGCACGATCACAGAAGAAGCTGCTCTGCTGAATTTTCCAGCGGTCACGATTCGTCATACCCATGAACGTCCGGAGGGCATGGATGCTGGCACCTTGATCATGTGCGGCCTACAGCAAGAACGGGTGCTGGAAGCAGTACAGTTGACGGTGCAACAGCATGCCGATGGGACCTGGCCGGTATTGCCAGTGGCTGACTATGAAAACCCCCATGTCTCCACGCAAGTGCTACGCGTGATATTGAGCTATGTGGATTACATCAATCGCACGGTTTGGTCAAAATGAAACGTTTATGCACATTGCATTAATTGCGGATGCGTACCCGCCATTACGTTCTTCCGGTGCGGTTCAGCTAAGAGATTTGGCGCAAGAGTTCGTGCGCCAAGGGCATCGGGTAACGGTCCTGGTTCCGGCCATGAATCTCGAACAGCCTTGGACGCTGGAATTGGCCGAGGGCGTGCAAGTGTTGCGGTTGGCCGCGTTCAACACCAAAGATACCGGTTACGTCTGGCGCACAGTGAGTGAAATGCTGCTTTCTCTGATGATCTTGCGCGGTCTGGATAAGAGCCCGCTGCGCACGGTGAAATGGGATGCGCTGGTGTGGTACTCGCCGACTATTTTCCTTGGCCCCTTGATTGGTATATTGAAGCGACGCAGTGCTTGCCGCAGCTTCCTGGTATTACGCGATATCTTTCCTGAGTGGGCTGTGGATATGGGTTTGTTGAGCCGAGGGCCGATCTATCGTTTCTTCAAGATGGTGGAGCGTTATCAATATAAGGTCGCCGATACGATAGGCGTTCAGTCAACATCCAATCTCGCCTATTTATCAACATGGGCGCAACGACCCGGGCGACGTCTTGAGGTATTGCAAAATTGGCTCGCACCAGCAGCTGATATCGGTTGCAGTATTTCCATCGCTAACACCAAACTGGCCGGACGCACAATTTTTGTCTATGCAGGCAATATGGGCGTGGCACAAGGCATGGATATGTTCATCGATCTTGCCGCACAACTGCATCAGCGCAACGATATCGGATTTCTGTTTGTCGGGCGAGGCAGCCATGTATCCCGCTTAGCCGCCGATGTCATGCAACGTGGATTGGACAACGTGATATTTCACGATGAAATCGATCCGGCAGAAATACCCGGCCTGTTCAAGCAATGTCATATTGGACTTGTGGCGCTGGATCCGCGTCACAAGACGCATAATGTGCCGGGGAAATTTCTGACCTACATACAAGCAGGGCTACCGGTTTTGGCACGGATCAATGCCGGTAATGATCTGGCCGAATTGATCGAGAAAGAAGATGTCGGAACGGTATATATCGGTGACGACTGCACTGCCTTAACAACGGCGGCGATCGACTTGGTTGCGGACCAGGAAAAACTTCAGACGATGTCGTCGAACGCGCGTGATTTGGCACAACGCCGATTTTCAGTGGTAGCTGCAGCTAAGCAAATTGCGTTAGCGCTGAATAATGCGGCAACTTTCCAATAAAAATATCTTGCTTGTTTCTGAGTACTGGTGCTGCTGCAGCAGCAGTTTTTCTGACGTAGGTTTGTAAGGAAACGATCGATTACTGATTGGAAAATTGCGAGACGGTGTCGTAGTGTCGACGTTGTCTGATGACATCGGTAATTTCTTCGAGAAGCGCCTCAGCTTGCATCGGCTTATGCAAGACGCGAATATCGCGAGCCTGTAATTCGTGGAGATGTTCCGGCGCAGTATCTCCAGTAACGATGAGGGACGGTATGTCGGATGCAAATTCATCGCGAACCCGCTCGATAGCGTCTAATCCTGATTGGTTGTGCGCCAATTGATAGTCGCAAAGAATCACGTCAGGGGCGCGGTTTTCCGCAATGAGCTGAGCAATTCCAAGTTCCGCGGAAGTTGCCACGATGGTGGAAAAACCGGATCCAGTCAACATGGTGAAGATTGAATCAAGAATGATTTCGTTATCGTCAATGACCAGAACCAACAAATTTTTTCTGGCCTCAAGATTGTTTTCTTGAATCGATAAGGCATCGTTTGCGTGGGCTAAAACCGTCGGTCGGGTAGTTTTCAAGAGAATTGAAAAATTAGTGCCGCGTTCCAATTGCGAGACCATTTCAATCTTGCTGTCCAGAAGTGTTGCCAGTCTTTGTGAAATGGCGAGACCCAGTCCCATTCCTTGTCCGGTATCGTAAGATTTTTCGCTTGACTTGACCTGGTAGAAATCATTGAAAATTTGATCTTTATGCGCATCAGAAATGCCACAGCCGGTGTCAATGACGGACAAAGATATGGCCTCATTCTTATGTCTGCAACCGATCAGTATCTTGCCCGATGCCGTATAACGTAGTGCGTTGGAGATGAGGTTTCGTAGAATATTTTTGACCAGATTGGCATCCGAAAAAACCCAGGCCTTGGTTCGAACGCATGACAAGGTAATCTCCTTGTCGTGGGCTACGGGTTGAAATTCAAGTAAAACCTGATCAATGATTTTCTGCAACGGAAAGACTTCCAGGTTTACCTTGACGATGGATGCATCCAGTTTGGATATGTCCAGAAATGCATGAAACATCTCATCCATCGATTGTCCGCACTGCCTTGCTTTTCTCAACAGAATCTGCGCTTCTGACGACAAAGAATGATGTTGCAGAATACCCAAATACATATTCAAGGCATGCATGGGCTGTCTGAGATCATGACTTGCGGTTGCTAGAAACCTTGATTTCGATGCTGTTGCTTGCAGTGCAATGTCTTTTTGACGCGTAATCTGGGCCATCGCATCATTGATGGATGTCAGCATGTGATTGATGCTGGTTCCTAGCAGACCAATTTCATTATTGTGATGATATTGGGGAATATCGAGCCGACTGCGTTCGCCTGCTCTGAGCGCGGCGACGTTTTTCACCAAATTGGCAAGTGGTCGAAACAGAATGAACTGGGAGACCGAAATGATAAGCAGGCCAAGTAGTAGAGCTTGCCCGAATGTGAGAATCGCAGGAAATAGCGCAGCCTTTAATGCGGATGCTGCCATTTTATTTTGGTCGAACACTACCCTAAAGTCCCCACTTTTATTTTGAGGTGTTTGCCGCAGGTAGATCGGGAAGCTGATGCCAATCGTATCACTCGCATCGATGGAGTTTGCACGCGTGTAAAAAACGTGAAAGTCGCTGTTTGAATCGAGGTCGATCTCAAGGATGTATGGAGAACGGGTCAAACTATTGATCAGCTCGGTGGCGATGGTTTTGTTTTTTTCCAATACCGCCGCTGCAGCGGAAGGTTTTAGCGCTAGTACCAGTTGTTCCTGTTGTGCTCGTAATTGAGTAAATTCATTTTTGTAATTTAATAAAAAAACGAACAGTGCTGATGTCATGCCATAAATCAACGTCACCAGGACAATAGAGAACAACAAGCGTTTTCCCAGGCTATTTTTTTCCCAGATCATTGCATCAATTCCGTAAGGTTGCGCCCAGGTCCATCTTGCGACGCTTTTGGTACATAAGCAATTGCATTCGTCTCTTGTCGGTAACGACTGATGACCTCGCTACTATGTTTCAAGACGACCAGCAATCTACTTGTTCGGAGGAAATGCGTCGTGAGCGACTCGACCAAAAATGTGGGGACTCAGCAGAGGTGAGTGCGTCTGGCCATGTCCTCAACTTCATAGGCGCCACAAGGTTTTGAAAGGAGATAACCTTGTACGCGAGTGCAACCAAAATTTTGTAAGACCTCAAGTTGCTCCATGGTCTCCAGTCCTTCGACGATCACGACAAGATTCATGGCCTTGATCAGCTGGATCATTCCATTGAGCAAGATGTAATGCATCTTGTTATTGGTGACATCGTCTAAAAATGATTTATCAATTTTTATTGCATCGACGGAAAATTGATGGAGGCGCAGCAGGGTAGAGTGTTTTATCCCAAAATCATCGAGATAAACACAAAAACCAAGCGCCCTCATCTGGTCTATCCATTCCCGTGCATCACTGACATCGGCAAGTGCGTAGCTCTCGGTGATTTCAAACACCAGTGACGAGGGCGAAATACAATGTCTGGCCATCGCATCCAAGGCCATGGCGGGAGTCAAGCCAGTTGAAATTTGTCTTGCGGAAACATTGATGGTCAACTGTAAAACCAGTCCGTTTTTTTCCCAGGATGACAACTGTTTGCAAGCCTGCTCCATGACCCATGCACCAATGTCATTGATGAGGCCGGTTTTCTCGGCAACGTGAATGAAATGTTCGGGACTGACCGTCCCCAATATTGGATGATTCCAGCGAATCAGTGCCTCTGCCGAAACAATTTTATGCGTACTGAGAGAGAGAATCGGTTGAAACAATAAGGTAAATTGATCAGTGGCAAGTGCATTGGCCAATTCCAATTCTTCGGCATTGCCACCAGTCATGGCGTTTTGCCACGTCTCTTCCGTCAAAGTAGAAAGCTGCTTCTGCTTTTTGTCTGTACTGGGATTTCCATAAATCATGCTTGTCACAATTGTCCGCAGATTGGAGATTGCAGATCGCATAAGAGAAATGATGTCGATTTTTTGCATGTTTGCAAAAAAGGAAAATTTCCCTCCACTTGAGCACTGAGAAAGACTGTCGTACCTTGTCGTTGACTATAGGTTAAGCATGCTTGAGAAAGCAGTATGCTTAAGTATATAGATGTGCTTTTTCTCGGCTTGCGATTTTTCAAAATGTGGATGGCTGTTGCTGGCTTCCCTCGTCTTTTACTTGAGGTGGCAGCGAAGAACTGACGTTACGTCCAAGCGGATGTGACGATGTTTTCTGGGATGACGGCTAGCAATAGTTGTCAAAAAATAACTATGTATCTGCACGCTGTTATTTCTGTTCCATATCCTCGATCTGATACAAGCCCATGCGACGTGCAGCGATAACAGCCTGCGTTCTGTTGATGACCCCCAAGGATCGAAAAATAGCTGACATATGCATTTTCACGGTGACCTCAGCGATTCCAAGCGTAAGACAAATTTCCTTGTTGGTTTGCCCCGGCATGAGCAGCGACAGAATTTCACTCTGGCGCGCGGTAAGTTGTAATGGCGTATCCAGGCTCACCAGGAGCTGACCCGCAGGAGTGATCCATTTCGGCTGGCCCAGTGTGCCTGCTAGTGCATTTTTGATGACATCAATCGTCACCTCCATGGCAATGGCTTTGGAAATGAATGCTGCGGCTCCGGCACGCAGGGACAGCACCGCATCTTGCCTGTCTTCGGATGCAGAGATAATGATGATGGTTGGCGTAGGCTGTAATTGTTGAAAGCGACGTATTGCTTCGACACCGCTCAAGCCAGGTAAGCCCAGATCCATAATCACCAAATTCAATGGCTGCATGACCCGATTCGCACTTAATGCTTCTTCTGTGGATCGTGCAGAGCGTACTTGGGTATTCGGCGAGACGACACTGCGGATCATATTTACTAGTGCGTCGTTATAAAGCGGATGGTCCTCCACAACGAGTATTGTTTCGTTCATCATCACTATTTCATGTAAATAAATAACTACTGCAAAAATGCCGTGCCATGAAACCTTGCTGACAAAAATCCGGCATGCATACCAGCGTCTATAAAAATAGATTGCTGGCTTTACGAATTTTTTGAGTTGACACATCAGCAGTGCTTGAGACGCTGCGATGAAGGGCGCCTCACATACCAAGTTGTCTATCTGAGTCGGCGATTGCACGTAGCAATGGCCGTGCTGTCGAGGCTGCGCATGCGTTACTCAATTATTGGCATACTGTAAAGTATGTGAGTGGATGGGAATAGTGGACCTTAGTCTCATACGCACCAAAATGGATAGGTAACAATGTCATTATTTTAATTTGTTGTTCCTGCCAGGCCGAATACCAAGCCGGTCCGTTAATCGTACGAGCTCGACTAAGGAGGCTACTTTCATCTTCGTCATTACCCGCGCACGATGGACTTTGACGGTTTTTTCGACGATACCCAGGGCATCTGCCACTTGTTTATTGAGCTTGCCCTCTACAATCTGCATCATGACGTCACGCTCGCGCGGTGTCAGACTGTCCAGATAGACATGAATAGCCTTGCGCTCTTCGTGTTCAAGGCGTGCCAGGCGGTTTTTCTCAATGGCAACCTGAACTGCTGCAATCAAAGTGACGCCATCGACAGGCTTGGTGAGAAAATCGACGGCGCCAAGTTTCATTGCCTGTATGCCGGTGTTGAGGTCGCCTTGTCCTGTGAGAAAAATGATAGGCAATTGGCTGCCTTGCCGAATCAATTCTTGCTGCAAGGAAAGCCCGTTCATGCCGGGCATGGACAAGTCTAGTACCAGGCAGCCCAGTGCATCGGCATTGCCGCTGTCAAGAAAATCTTGTGCCGATGAGAATCGCGCTACCTCAAAGTCTTCCGAAGCGAGCAGACGGGACAACGCCTTTAATAGCGGAATCTGATCATCAACAAGAAAGACGCAAGGTGTCTGATTCATGACGTTTTGACCAGGTAGCGTGGCATGCAAAAATGAAAGCTGGCACCACGCTCAGGATTGTTTGCGCACCACAGATGCCCGCCGCTGGCTTCTATGATGGTATGACAAATGGATAGTCCTAGCCCCATGCCATGCGCTTTGGTGGTGTAAAACGCATCGAAGACTCTTTCCAGGTCATCCACGGCGATGCCAATTCCCTGATCGATGACGGAAACCAATACCTGGGCATGGTCGGCGTATCCTGTGCGCACGACAATTCGGCGTTCAAGTGCTGGTATCACTTTCATGGCGTCGCAAGCATTCACGATAAGGTTGATCAAGACCTGCTGCAATTGTATTGGATCAGCGTAGAGCGCCGGCAAATCGGGAGTGCATTCGGTGCTCAGTTCAACACCCTGACTGATCAGTTCATTGCCCAGCAATGCACTAATTTCAGATACCAGCTTGTTGATGTCGACTGCTTGAGGTTGCGCTTTCCCGGTGGTTAGCAGGCTGCGCAAACGGCGAATGATTTCGCCGGCACGCTTGTCTTCATCGACGATATCTTGAAGAATATCGCGCACCTCATTGAGATCGATTCGTTCCTTGGCAAGAAAGCGTTGGGCTGCCTGCGCATTACTGAGGATTGCTGCCAGCGGTTGATTGAGTTCATGCGCCAGTGCACCGGATAATTCCCCCAGCATGGTGATGCGCGACAATTTTGTAATTTCGATTCTTTTTTTCTGCAATTCCAACTTGGTACGCTTGCCGCTGGTGATATCGAAGGAGACGCCACGAACCAGAAACGCCGAGCCATCCGCGCGAAGTTCGCTGCGTCCGCGTGATGCAATCCAACGAATTTTTCCGTCGGGCAAGATGATGCGATATTCAATATTGTATTCAGCCGTATCGCGTCTGGTATGGTCCAGCGTTTGCTGTACTGCCGCACGATCACTGGGATGCACGCGCTGCAATACATCGGCCAAAGTGATTTTCAACTGTTCATGGAATCCGTACAAGGTGTGCCATTGATCGGAACCCCAGATTTCATTTGTCATCATGTCGCGAATCCAGATGCCAAATTGCGTCGCATCCAGAACCAAGGCCAGCCGCTGATTACTTTCGTTTAAGCTGATCTGAGCTTGATACAGGCGGTTTGAGGCATCCTGCAAGGTTTGGCCTAATTGCTTCGTTTCTTTGAAATACAAGCGTGGGAGCATCAAGGTTGCGCTGGAACCGATGGCCGACGTCGGGACAATCAGCTCGGTGATGGAACGCGCAATATTGCCGCCGATCCGCCAGGCGAATGTCAGGCCGATGATCAATCCGGTCAAGGTGGCGATGATCAGCCAGAACAAGGTTTGGTGCAGTCCCGCCGTCATTTCATTCAATGGTATACCGATGACGACAGTCCATTTTGTTGTTTGAGATCGGCTGTAAGCGGTAAATACGGATTGGTTATCCAGTGTCTTGCCTTTGAATCCGTCTTCGTCGACATTGTGCAGATGTTGAAATAAATCCTCGGTGATTCTTTTGCCAAGGAATCTAGCGATGTCATGGTTGCGCTGAGCAACCCTGTAGTTGCTATCGATGATGGCAACTGTCCAGCTATCAGGAAATTGTTGCGCCTTGAGTATGTCCGCAAGTTGGGCCGGTGAGACTGTAGCGTTTAATGAATAGAGCGAGGCATCCTCATGTCTGACGGGTACCGCAATCGTAAAGATCAAATTGCCTGTGATCGGCCCAATAAACAGACTGGAAACGCTGGGCTTTTGGGTTGTTAATGTGGTGTTCAGTAAAGGCGGACTGATCAACTTTGGCAGCGGTGCATGAAATGGCCGGCGAGTCGTCAGCAGTATCTGGCCGTTGGCATCAATGAGCAGAATGCTGTTGACATGCATGTTTTGTAACGCGGCGACGGCTTGAGGATAAAAGCTTTTCAGGTCGCTATGCGTCAATCGAGAGGAGGTACGCAGCGCCAGCAGCGCTGCCTCGGTGGTGGCAAAGTCGCGATCTACCGTTGCGATCATTCCATGGGCTTGACTGATGGCATTGTTGAGCAGTTGGGTCTGCTCTTTTTCATAAAAACTGAAAATCAGAAATGCAACGACAGCAGCCAACGGCAAGATGCAGCCGATCACCAGAATGGCTAGACCGATGCGAATGCTTAGCGCGCTATCGCAGTTTCGCGTCAGATATTTTTTTATATGGCGCATCGCAGTAATATGCGCAGTTTCTTATTCAACGCGGCAAGCATATCTCCTCTTATTTGAGTTGTTACTCCTCGTTGCTCAAAATTCGTTGTCATTTTAGCATTCGCTTTTATCATCCAGTCGGCTTTAAACGAGGATCCTGCTGTGTGGTGTTGTTAATTTGAGGAGGTGCTCAGGCGCGCAAACGAACACCGGATATCCATGCGGCGGTAAATTTTCATCCGACGCGTTCTCATTTGTGACATAAAATCGATCGCCGCTTCATTGGGCCTAGTGCGTCTTAACTTAGCAAAAATATCTTATGAAACTTACAGTCAATTTTGTTGATGCCTTTACATCAGAACCATTCAAGGGCAATGCCGCGGCGGTTATTTTGCTGGAGCAATGGTTATCAGATTCTGTTATGCAATCAATTGCGATTGAAAACAACTTGTCGGAGACTGCATTTTTAGTCCGTGATAACGAAGGAAGATTTTTAATTCGTTGGTTCTCTCCTATAAAGGAGATTGATTTTTGCGGCCACGCGATGTTGGCGAGTGCTTTTGTTTTATTTAAGAAGGACGAGGCAAAGTCTCAGATCATTTTTTCTGCGAAGGCCGTGGGTGAAATAAGCGTGTCGCGCCTGGAGGGGGGATTGATGGAGATGAATTTCCCTAACCAGGAACCTGTGGGCATTGATAGTGTTCCGCAAAACCTGCTTGATGGCCTTTCCATACCACCGCAGGAAGTCCTTAGAAACAGGCAGGCATACTTCGCGGTCTATAAAACTGAACAGCAAGTGCGTAGTGTCGTTCCTGATCTGCAAGCCCTTAAGGAATTAGCTCCCTACGACGTGGTGGTGACGGCGCCAGGAGAAAAGCATGATTTTGTTTCACGCTATTTTTGGCCAGCTAACGGCGGGGAAGAGGATCCGGTAACGGGCTCAATACATTCTGGCCTTGCCCCTTTTTGGGCGCAACGGCTCAACAAGACAGAATTGATCGCCATGCAAGTTTCTCGCCGCACCGGCCTGTTACATTGCCGGATAGAGGGCCAGCGCGTCTGTATCTCGGGTAGTTGCGTGCAATATCTGGAGGGCGTAATCAGTATTTGATTTGCCAATAGGTAGGCTCACTACGCCCTTGCAGGGCGTACAAAACCAATCTTGAACGAGGCTGTTGCTACCTTGCAATCAGCCAGTCAAGGCATCATCAATTCAGACCTTGACACCACAGGCGCTCAAAATAAGATGCAGGCCCAATGCCGCCATGGCGCCGGCAGCAAGCCGATCAATCATGACCTTGCTGCGTAAATACAGACCTCTTGGTCGTTGGGTCGAAAAGCACAAGGCCACCAGTGTGTACCAACCTGCTTCAATGATGAAAATGAGCGGAGGCAGCATCACGTAGGACCAGAAGGATGGATGCGCTGGAAGTAATGAGGCAAAGATGCTGCTGTAAAAAATGGCCGTCTTGGGATTACTCAATTGTGTGCCGACACCGACTCCGAACGAATGGAAAAATCCGCGCGGTCTGTGGGTTTCCGGGTTCTCCATCGTCATAGGCGCATGCGCTGAACGCCAGATTTTTGCGGCGATATAAATGAGATAGGCGCCGCCCACGATCTTGAATGTGATGTAGAGAACGGGAACCGTGGTCAGCAAGGAATATAAACCGGCCAATGCCGCAGCGCTAAACAGCATGCCTCCCAAGCCCATGCCTAGAGCGGTTGCAATACCGTTTCTGCGCGACAATCCGATCGCATTGCGTACCACCAGCACAAAACTGGGGCCTGGACTCATCGCACCAATCAGGAGTGCCAGGAGTATCGACGCGATAGCAGCGGTATTGGACATCTGTTTTCCTCAATCAATCTGGTTCTGAGCGCTTCAATACAGGGCGCCCAAGGCTGGCAACTCTATCAGATTATTTGAGGCTGTATTCATTGATGTTAGCGCTCCCGCATAACATGCGACGACGTTGCCTGTGGTTAATAAATGCGAGGGATGTGGGAATTGATTGAAGGTATACGCGCTGCAGCCGTCTTGGCAGTGTGAGAAGCACCTGGGCGCTTGAACACTGTGGGGCGAAACATCGCTGAATCGCCCCACCTTGTATCTGCGCCGTATTGCGCGGCGCAGATCATATTGCTTAGTGTGTTGCTTGCAGTTTGCCGGAAGCCGGTGCAACGCGCTTATATTGAGACAAGAGAGCCGAGATGAGCACAGTCAATGCCAGATTCAATGCCAGGGCAATCAATCCGATGTAGAGAGGATAGGTATTGCCGCCGATATGCAGCGCGAAGATGGGTTTCAAGCCTTGCACCACCACCAGACTGGTACCCAGCGTAATGCCCGCCAGCCAGCCGATAAACAAGGCAGCCAATTTCAGGCGCTTGGTATAGAGCGTGATGACAATGGCTGGCAAGGTTTGCAGAATCCAGACACCGCCCAGCAGTTGCAGATCGATGGCAAATTTTGTTGGCAGGAAAATAATGAAGATCAAAGCGCCAAACTTCACGACCAATGACACCAATTTGGCGTTTTGACTTTCTTGCTTGGGCGTCAGATGCGGATTGACCAAGGGCTTCCAAAGATTGCGGGTAAACAGGTTGGCCGCACCAATGGACATGATCGCAGCAGGAACCAGAGCACTGATCGCAATGGCTGCTGCAGCAAAGCCGAGAAACCACGATGGAAATAGATTGGCAAACAGTGCAGGAACCACTTCCGAGCTGTTGGTGACCTTGATGCCGGCAGCAATGGCCATGTAACCGAGCAAGGCAATCAAGCCGAGCAGCAAGGAATAAATCGGCAGCAGCATGGCATTTTTCTTGATGGTCTTCTCGCTCGAGGAGCTCAGAATCGCAGTCATGGTATGCGGATACATGAAGGCCGCCAAAGCGGAGCCGAGCGCCAGCGATGCATAGGCAAAGATCTGGGAAGGCTGCAAGATGATGCCGGTAGCGCCACCCTTGGCGGCAAAGAATGCATTGGCAGAATCAAACACCGAGGCATAGCCGCCCAGCTTGCTGGGAATCAAACAGACCGCGACAATCACGACAATGTAAATCATGATGTCTTTGACGAAGGCAATCATGGCTGGTGCACGAATGCCGCTGGCGTAGGTATAGAAGGCCAGAATCAGAAAGGCGACGATGAGCGGAATCTCGCCTGAAACACCCATGCTCTTGATGACTACCTGCATGCCAATGAGCTGCAATGCGATGTACGGCATGGTCGCAATAATGCCCGTCACCGCAATGGCCGCGGCAAACCATCTGCCGCCGTATTCAGCCTGTACAAAATCGGCTGCAGTAATGTGATTGCCTTGTTTGCACGCTTTCCACAGACGCGGCATCACCATGAAAACAAAGGGATACACAATGATGGTGTAGGGCAGGGCAAAAAAGCCGTAGGCGCCTACCGTATAGACCAGTGCAGGAACCGCGATGACGGTATAGGCCGTATAAAAATCGCCGCCCACCAGAAACCAGGTAATGAGCGTGCCGAATTGGCGGCCGCCCAGACCCCATTCATGCAACTCGTTGAGATCGCCGGCCTTCCAGCGTGCCGCCATGAAGCCAATAATGGTGACGAGTGCGAAGAAGCCAAGAAAGACCAGCAAAGCCGTCATGTTCAGTGCGGTAGGCATTATTGGTTCCCCTTGTAGACGATGTAGATGATGAAGGAAGTCAACGGTACCCACAGGAGTTGATACCAGTAGAAAAAGGGAAAACCCAGAAAAGCAGGTTGAGTGAAGTTATAAAACGGCAGCCACAAGAGTGCGATGAATGGCAGCAGCAATAACACGTACAGATAGGGCCTTTTGGGCGCTATCTGGCTTGCTGGATTGGTGTCGGTGTCAGTTGACATGAGATCTCCTTGATTATTGTTGAGTCAGAGGTAAGGCATAGTACGTATTGATGTAAGTCAGGTATGCACGATTGATAACGGCTGTGGGCTGGAGATAGTTTTCCTGTGCAACTCGAATGCACTGACCACTTGAAAGAGCTTGGCGGCTTGTTCTTGCAGGCTGCCGGCAGCGACCGCGGCCTGCTCTACGAGTGTGGCATTCTGCTGCGTCATTGCATCCATGCGAACGATCGCTGTGCTAATGCCGTCGATGCCCGCGCGCTGCTCTTGGGTAGCGGCATCAACTTCATGCATGATGTCGCGAACCTGTTGAACGCTTTGCACTACTTGCTCCATGGTGACGCCGGCGTCACCGACCAGCTTGCTGCCGTCGGCAATTTTTCCGACGGAGTCACTGATCAGCATTTTTATTTCCTTGGCTGCCGCTGCGCTGCGTTGCGCCAGATTGCGTACCTCTGTGGCGACGACCGCAAAGCCACGTCCTTGTTCGCCTGCACGGGCTGCTTCTACGGCAGCGTTCAAGGCGAGAATGTTGGTTTGAAACGCGATGCCGTCAATCACACTGATAATGTCGACGATGCGTCGGGAAGATGTATCGATTGAGGCCATCGTACCGACTACTTCGTCCATCACCGCGCCGCCCTTCAACGCGATTTCTGACGCTGCAGTGGCCAGTTGGCTGGTTTGTCTGGCGTTGTCCGCGTTGGTTTTTACGGTGTCGATCAAGGATTGCATGGCGGTCACGATTTGTTCGAGTGAACTTGCCTGTGCCTGCGTGCGGCTGGCGAGATTGCTATTGCCGGAGGCGATTTCCCTTGATGTTGCGGCAATCGCATCGGTTCCGCTATGAACCTGCAGGACGATATTGAGCAATCCATTACGCATCTCGTCGAGCGCATTAAGAAGCTTGCCGATCTCGTCGTCACGGCTGATGTCGATGTGCTGCGACAGATCGCCTGCGCCGATGCAAATGGCGGTGTTAAGCGCACGGTCTATGCCCAGCGAGATGTTTTTTGAAAGACCTTTACTCACCAGCACGACAACCAGGACGGCGATGGCGGCAAGCGCGGCGCTGGCAATGTAAAGCCGCTGGAACATCGCTTCCACGGCATTCTGTGCAATGTTGATATGCGCCACCTCACCATCGACTAAAGCTTGTGTCGTCTTGATGTAAGCTGCAGTGACCGTCACAAATTTGGTTTTGACCAAAGTACGTGCGCCGTCGACATCGCCGGCTAATTTCATGGCATTGATTTGGTCACGCGTGGTCAGCCAGGATTTTCTGATCTGGCCGACCTCATCGGCGCGCGCTTTGGATTCGGCGTCGAGCAGGGTGGCCAGAAAGTTGTTTTGAATGTCGGTGGTTTCGCTGCTGGTTGCTGCCATTGACTCTTTGAAGAATTCCAACGTCGCCGTGTCGTCAGCAAAGGCGATCGCCAGCGAGCGAGCAGAATTCTGTTTCACGGCGGCTTGCCAGCGTTCAGCCAGTGTCAGAAGCGCAACCGATTTTTTCACCTTCTCGGCTGATGCGGATGCCACATGCGCATGCCATATCGTGATTGCGATCAATAGAAAAAACAATAAGAAAACGAGGCAAAATCCCAGGCTTATCCTGGTCGATATTTTCAGGTTTTTCATGATGGTTTGACATTGCAGGCAACGCAGTTGCGACGGTTTGGCGATATCGGCATGTGCAGTGAAGAAGCTTCGTTCTTCACGCATTTCCTTATCAAGGTCGATCACCGCAGTACTAGGCGATCGCCTTCCAAGCCGCTACAAATCTGCTGTTGCGAGCACTCCTCCTGTGAGTCGGAATATTTTTAAATTATTTTTATTGGTATTTGGTTTTGTCGTAGTATTCGCAATTAGTCCACCGTCGACAAGCGCGTGAACACGCAGCTTATCTACGTGGGAACACGTAGATAAACTGGCAGGCACGAAGGTGTTGGCGAGAAAAATAGAAATGAAAGAGAGCGATGTCTGGTTGGCGCCCTCGGAGACAAGTTGCCCGAATGAAACTCAAACATAAGATCATTTTTTTTGCGATCACACCATTGCTCGTGGCGTTTTGTGTCATCGCGATCGTGGTGTGGCATCAAACGGTGCGGCTGGGCATGCAGCAGCGCGAATCTATCGAGACTGCCTATCGCAGCAGCAAGGATGCCGAGTTACGTCACTATGTCGATCTGGCGTTTCATTCCATTGCGCATTTATATAACGCCGAGCATAGTGATGCGGCAAGCAAAGCTGCGGCCATAAAAATTCTTGCGCAGCTCGACTATGGCGACGATGGTTACTTTTTTGTCTACGATCTGCAAGGCAATACCATCATGCATCCACGCCAGCCAGAACTGCGCGGTCAAAATCTCTGGAATTGGGAAAATGACGATGGTACAAAAACGATACAACGCTTGATTGCGCGCGCCCATGCTGGTGGCGGTTACGAGCGTTATCTCTGGAAGAAACCATCCAGCAATACCATCACGCCAAAACTCGGCTATGTGATTGAATTGCCGAAATGGGGATGGATTCTCGGAACCGGCATCTATCTCGATGATGTCGATGCGGCGTTGGCCAAGCTCGATGAACAGATCCGCATTCACAATCGCGAGACCATGTTGCTGATCGCCGCCATCGCTATCTTGAGTGTGGTCGTCATTGCCAGTTTAGGACTGCTATTGAATATCAGCGAACAAAGAGTGGCCGATGCCAAATTAAGAGAGCTGGCCAAACGGGTGGTGCTTTCGCAGGAAGAGGAAAGAGCGCGAGTGTCGCGAGAACTGCATGACGGTGTCAGCCAGTCGTTGGTCTCGATCAAGTTGCAGACTGAAGCGGCTATCATCAAACTGGATGGGCCAGTCAGTCAGCTTGCGATGGCACGGGTGGCGTTTGAGCGCATGGTGATGCAAATGAATGACTTGCTGGGAGAGATCCGGCACATATCGCATGGCTTGCGTCCGGCAATCCTGGATGACCTCGGCCTGGCCAGTGCACTACAGCATCTTTGCGACGAATGGCGCCAACATTGCGGTTTCGCGATTGATTTTGTGAGCAGTGGAGAGAGCACTGAAACCTTCGTTGAGGCCAATACGGTGCTGTTTCGCATTGCACAAGAGTCGTTCAATAATGTGCGCCGCCATGCGCAAGCCGACCATGTCAATGTGACGCTGACGGCGCAGGCAGATTTTTTGATGCTGACGATTCATGACAATGGCGTCGGCTTCGATACCGGTTTGATTGACAATCATCCCAAGCAAGGCATCGGGCTACGCAACATGGCCGAGAGGCTCGATGCCGTCGGCGGCCGACTCACCATTTCTTCTTCTTCGCTCGGCACGATAGTGCAGGCGTATATCCCCACCATTTCCAAGGCGACAGGGCATGTCTGAAGCAGCTTCGATAAGCAATATCATGTTGGTCGACGATCATCCCTTGGTGCGTGATGGCTTGCGTGCGCGTCTCGATAGCGTGGCCTCGTTGCGGGTGCTGGCCGAAACAGGTGACGCGACAGAGGCGCTGGCGTTAGCGGCGCAGCATCCGATTCATCTTGTGCTCATGGACATCAATATGCGCAGCATGAACGGCATTGAGCTGACGGCGAAGTTTCATACACAGTTTCCGCACATCGCTGTACTGATCCTGAGCATGCATGACAAGGCGGAATATGTCATGCAATCCATACGAGCCGGCGCCAGAGGATATGTGTTGAAGGATGCGCCGGGAAAAGATATTGTCCACGCCATAGAAACGGTGCTCTCCGGCGGCATTTATTACAGTGCCGCCTTGGCGCCGATCATTGCCCAGCCGCGGATGCAGGAAGAATCACTGACCGCGCGCGAGCACCAGGTTCTGGCCCAAATGGCGCAGGGCGCCTCGAACAAGAAAATTGCAGAGGCGCTGGATCTGAGTGTGCGCACGGTCGAAACGCATTGCCTCAATATCAAGCGCAAACTCAACATCGAAGGAAGAAGCGAGCTGATCAAATTTGCCTTGAAACATCTTGATTGAGTTTGCTTATGGCAGGCGAGTGCATCAACGATGCAGGAAAACAATAGGCGTTAAATCGGTTCAATTTGTTGAGGTATCAAGAGCAAGGCGGCTTCATGCCGCCGCTGATGCCACTTTCTTACTCTACTGGCTTACGCAGCCAGTACCACCGGATCGCGATCCAGGCTATAGCGTGTGAACACCCGGTTCAATGCCGGCAACGGTGCCACTTCCATTTCGCCCACGGCCGGTTCCATGATCACCATGGCGACCGTGGCCGACAGATTGTCGTTGCTGCCCGGACGCGGCGGACGGCAAACCGAGTAGGGCAGGCCGAAGTAGTCAAAGAAGGCGTCTTTCATTTGCTGGCGGCCCAATTGCGCACCAGCGGCATTGAGCAGCTTGCGTACGCGCCAGTCGCGATAGTGACTGTCGGGCGAGTTGCTAATGCCCAGATCGACCAGCTTGCTCAGCGCCACCGGCGACATCCAGTGATTGGCGTGCACGATCAGACCATCGTCGCCGGGATAAATCGGGAAGGCTTCATCGGTGGTGCATTCGAAGTCGATGCCGAAACCTTCGGCCATGCCCAACATGATGTTGTTGGAGCAAGACTTGGGTGTGGTCGCTACGGCCTTCATCGCCAGCGAAAAAATCTCTTGTTCCAAGACCTTGCGGCGAATCAATGAGAGCGGCACACCCAGTTGCATGAAGTCGCGGTTCGATTCCAGGTAGTTGGCAGTGATGGACACGCCGGCGCTGTTGAAGCCGCTGCGTGCCAGTCCGCCTGCTTCGACGAAGGTGAGGAAATCGGGGCCGTTGTCATTGCGTACGCGCAGCACGATGGAGGTGTCGGCGCACTCGGCGCGCCAGTCCCAGTTCTGGCCGTGGATCAGATTGCCGGTGGCTGAGCGTTCGGGCAGGATGAGTGCACCGGTGCAACCGTCACCGGGTTCTTGGTCGACCGCCGCGACCTTTTCGGCGCGGGCCTTGGCCAGCACTTCGGTGCGGGCGTTGATCATGACGATGTCAGCGAAGTCGACTTGTGCGCCCTTGGCGATGCCGCGCATTTCATCGATGTAATGCGGCGCATAGTCGCCGATCTGCTTGGCGAAAAAATCGATCAAGCGCGTGCGTGCCTGCTCGCTGTAGCCGAGCCGGACTAGTGTTTGTCCATACAAGGCGATGCTGCCGCGCACGCGTTCGGCGGCTTGCTGGCCGTATTGCACGCCGCGTTCATGCGGTGTGCCGGAGACCGAGACGAAAGGGAATTGGGTGATCGTAGTCATATTCTGGCAATCATAAAAGTGACAGGCAATGCAGCAGCCTGGCGAGACATGTGCTCGCAAATATTGTGGTGAAAGAAATGGCGGACCAAGCGCCAACAGCGCCGCGGCCGCCGTTAAAGACGGCGCGGGTGTTTATTTGCTAAAGCTGCTGCTCCACATCAACGGGTTGCTTTCCCAGACGGTGAAGCCGGTGATGCGCTTGCGCACGGCCCACGAGTCGGTCACGTTGTAGAGCATGATCATTGGCACCTTGGTCAGCATCATGGCGTGCAATTGATCGAACAGGACCTGGCGTTTTTTGGTATCGGATTCGACGAAGCTCTCATCAATCAGTTTTTGCGCGGCAGGATCGTCCCATACCTTGCGCGGCTGTTTGAGCTTGTCACCGGAAAACTGTTCATAGCTCAGCGCCGGGTCCAGGCGCGACGAATAGCTGAAAGAACTCATCTGGTATTTGCCGCTGTTGTAGCGGTCCAGCTGTGTCGCCCATTCCAGCACTTCGATCTGGGCGTTGATGCCGACCGCCTGCATCATGGCCTGACTCAATACCGCCACCGCATAGCTTGGTACGTGGGCGCGCTTGTTGGCCTGGATCACGATCGGCTGGCCATGGTAGCCGGCCTGTTGCAGCAACAACTTGGCCTTGGCCGGGTTGTATTCGTAGCCCTTCTTTTGTTGCGCGCTGTAGTACAAGGAGCTTGGATGAATCGCTGCATTGTTGACCTGTGCCAGTCCTTCGGACGCTGCTTCGACGATCTGCTTCATGTCCAGCGACAGCACGATGGCCTGACGGATGCGTTCATCCTTGAGCAACGGATCATTGGTTTGCATCAGCAGCGTGTTCTTGCCGGCTTCCGTGGGAATGATCACGTTCAGATTACGGTTCGCCCTCAATTCCTTGACGTCGGAGGCGGTGATCTGGCCGGCGTCGATCGCGCCCGATTGCAGACCAGCCTTTGAGGTCGACATATCCGGCACGATCAGAAATTTGACCTGGGCGATTTGCGGCTTCTTGCGGCCCAGATAACCATCGATCTTGTCGCCCGGCGGCGATTGGTAATCGGCGAAGGCGCTCAAGGTGATGTATTCACCACGCTTCCACTCTTCCAACTTGTAGGGGCCGGTGCCGATGGGTTTGTCCCAGCTGCCGTCAGCCTTGACCGATTTTTTGCTCAATACGGCGGTCATGCCGCAGTCGGCGCGCGCCAGATTGCCGAGAAACACCGCCGATGGCTTGTCGATCTGCAGCACGAAGGTTTGCGCATCAGGCGCAGTGGCAGAGACCACCTTGGTGCCGGAGTGACCGTCGAAGTCGCTCAGACAGCGCCAGTCGGTCTTGGGGTCCATGTAACGCTTCCAGCTCCACAACACATCGGCCGAAGTCATGGTGTCGCCGTTGTGAAACTTCACTCCGGTGCGCAGCTTGAAGGTATAGGTCAAGCCATCGGGGCTGACCGTAAAGGATTTGGCCAGCAACGGGCCGACCGTGCCATTCTCGTGTGAGCCGACCAGGCCTTCGACCATGTTGAGCACCACGGCGTCGGTGGTGTTGTCACGATTGACGCCGGGATTGGTGGAACGGATGTCGGCCGGTTCCGCCACGACGATCTGCCCCGGATTCTGGGCATGGGCAGAACCCATTGCCAGCAACAAGAGCGCTAGGGCCGTGCGGCGAACGGGAAACGGTGAAGAGGTCATGGCAGTTTTCCTTGATGAGAGAACAGTGATGCAGTTAAAGGATGGCAGGCGCGGCTGACTCGTTACAGCGCCATTGCAGCTGCATGCCGCCGCTGGCAGTCGGGATCAGGGCGGGAATGGCCGATAGCAGCTCACGGGTATAGGCATGTTGCGGTCGGTCGAAGACGGCGTCGCGGCTACCTTGTTCAATGATGCGGCCGTTTTGCATGACTAGTACGCGGTCAGCGACTTGCTCGACTACACCCAGATCGTGGCTGATGAAGAGACAGGAAAAGCCATGGCGGTCCTGTAGTTCAGCAAACAACTCCAGCACTTGGGCGCGCACGGTCACGTCCAACGCCGAGACCGGCTCATCGGCAATCACGAACGAGGGATGACGCACCAGCGCGCGGGCAATGGCCACCCGCTGACGTTGACCACCCGACAATTCATGCGCATGACGCTCACCATATTTGTCGTCCAGGCCAACCTCTTGCAGCATCTTGGTTACGCGGGCGCGCTTGTCGGCGTTCGACATGCCATCAACCTGGCGCAGACCTTCGCCGACCAGTTGGGCGATGGTCATGCGCGGATTGAGCGAGGAGTAGGGATCCTGAAACACCATCTGGCAATTGAGCCGGTAGTCGCGCCAGGCGGGATCCTTGCGTTGCACCTCGCGACCCTTGAACAACAGTTTGCCTTCGGTCGGTGCAATCAGACCGGCAATGCTGCGTCCCAGTGTGGTCTTGCCGGAGCCCGAGCCACCAACCACTGCGACAATTTCCTTGGGTTGAATGGCCAGGTCGATGCCATGCAAGACGCGCTTGGCAGCAGTTTTGGAGAACAGCCGTTGATGGCCGGCATAGTCGACCACCAATTGGCGTACTTCGATGACCGGATCGGCGGCAGGCAAAGTGCGTGCCGGCTGGCGGCGCGGGATCGCCGCCAGCAATTTGCGGGTGTATTCCTGTGCTGGTGCTGCCAGCATGGCGTCGGTGTTGCCCGACTCGACCACTTCGCCCTGGCGCATGACGATCACGCGATCGGTGTAGCGCGCCACCATCGGCAGGTCGTGGCTGATCAACAGCACGGCGGTATTGTGTTCACGGGTCAGGTCCACCATCAGCTCCAGCACATCGCGCTGGACTACGGCATCGAGCGCAGTGGTGGGTTCGTCGGCGATCAGCAGGGCCGGTTCCAGCAGCATGACGGACGCCAGCATCATGCGTTGGCGCATGCCGCCGGAAAATTCATGCGGCCATGCCGTCAACGCCGCCTTGGGATCATGGATGCCGACTCGTGCCAGCATGTCCAGCGTCAATTCGCGGCGCATGGCCTTGGTCAATTGCGGACGATGCAGCGCCAGACCTTCGTCGAGTTGACTGCCGATGGTCGAAGATGGATTGAGCGACGTCATCGGCTCCTGAAACACCATGCCGATACGTGCGCCGCGCAGCAAACGCAGACGCGCCTGGGTGGCCTGCGCCAGGTTTTCGCCTTCAAACACAATGCTGCCGGCCGTGCGTACCAGCGGCAGCGGCGTCAGGCCCATAATGGCGCGCGCAGCCTGGGTCTTGCCGCTGCCGGATTCGCCGACGAGGCCGACGAATTCGCCGGGCGCGACAGCAAACGAGACATCGCGCACAATTTGCCGGCCGCGCGAGCCGAGTGCCAGCGTCAGGCCGGACACCGCAACCAGTTGTTTGGTCGGGAGAGAAGAGGAGGCGTTCATTCCAGACCTTTCATGCGCGGATCGAGCAGATCGCGAACCGCGTCACCGAGGAAATTGATACCCAGCAGCGTGAGTGCAATGCACAGGCCGGGGAAAATCGACAGATAGGTCGCCTGTGCCATGAACGGTCGCGCTTCGGCCAGCATATTGCCCCAGGTCGGTGCCGGTGGCGGTACGCCCAGGCCGAGAAAGGACAAGGCGCTTTCGGCCAGAATCACCCAGCCGAACATCGAGGTCGCCAGGACCGTCAGCGGGGCAATACAGTTGGGCAAAATATGACGCACCATGGTGTAGAGCTCAGAGTTGCCCAGTACGCGCGAGGATTCGATGAACTCCTTCTCGCGCAGCGACAGTACCGTGCCGCGTACGATACGCGTGACCGAAGGTGTATAGGCCAGACCCAGCGCCAGGATGATGCCGTACTGGTTGGCGCCGAACACGGCCAGCAAGGCCAGCGCCAGCAGCAAGCCAGGAAACGCCAGCAGAGCATTGATGAAGGCCATCACGATACGGTCCAGCCAACCGCGCACGAAGCCGGTGACGACACCGAGAGTAGTACCGATGATGAGTGCGAACAGTACCGTGAGCAAACTGATCCAGACACTGTTGGCAGCGCCCACCATGAGGCGTGAGAGTTCATCGCGGCCGAACTGATCGGTGCCCATCCAGCTGCCGGGACCGGGAGGTTGCAGACGCGCGGCGAAACTGATTTTCAAAGGATCGTGCGGCGTCCAGAGCAGCGACAGCAGCGCCGCGCCGATAATGATCAGGGCAAACAGCAGGCCAATCAGCGCTTGAGGAGTAAGGAATTTTTTCATTCTGCCAACACCCGCGGGTCGAAGATGGGATAGCACAGGTCGATGACCAGATTGGTCAACACATAGATCACGGCCACAAACAACAGGCAGCCCTGAATGACGGGATAGTCGCGGGCAAAAATCGCATCCACCAGCAAGCGGCCCAGGCCGGGTACGGTAAATACCGTTTCCACCACCGCCACGCCGCCCAGCAGATTGCCCAGCACCAGACCGATCAAGGTCCAGGTCGGACCGAAGGAGTTACGAAAGGCATGGCGCATCAGCACGGCGCGCTCGGACAGGCCCTTGGCCCGCGCATGGGTGATGTAGTCCAGACGCAGCACTTCCAGCGTGCTGGCGCGCGCCATGCGGATGAGCACACCGATTTCATGCAGAAACAGCGTCATGATCGGCATCACCAGATACAGCAAGCCGTTTTTCCAGTCGTTCATGACGGACACATAACCGACGACCGGTAACCATTCCAGCTTGAGCCCGAACAACAGCAGCAACAACAAGCCCAGCCAGAAGGTCGGCAGCGATACCAAGAGCGTGGCCGCGCCCACCAAGGCCAGATCGGGCAGACGGTTTTGTTTCCAGGCCGCGATCATGCCGGCCGGTACCGCCACCAGTACGGCCAGTATCACCGCCACCACGACGATTTGCGCACTCACCAGGAAGCGGCTCAGCACCAACTGCAAGACTGGCTCACCGGTGGTGATCGAGACTCCCAGATCACCCTGCAAGGCATGGCCTATCCACAGACCGAATTGCGTCAGCCAGCTTTGATCCAGTCCCAAGCGCGTACGCAAGGCCAGCAGACGGGCCGGATCGGCCAGATCACCCAGCAGCAACTGGGCAGGGTCACCCGGAATGAGGCGAATCAGTACAAAGACTGAAACTGCCACGATGAACAAGGTGGGCAAGGCCATGGCCAGGCGCTTGAGCATGAAACGCAACATATGTCGGGTCCTCGCTGTCGGTGATGAGCGGCTAGTCTAGCGTGCGGCGTTGGCCGTGCGCAGCGTATGCAAGGTGTCGGCAAAAAAATCCTGTACCTTGTCGACGCAAGCCATGCCATTGTGCGGCACATTGTCGACCAGATCGAACTTGACCTTGACGCCGGCGGCTTCAAACGACTTGCGCAGGGTGTGCAGACGATCAGGTCGTGTCTTGCCGGCATCGTTGGCGCCGGGCATGAAAAACTTGCCGCCTTCCTTGTGTGTGATTTCCCAAGTCTCGATGTCGGCCTTGCCGACGATCATATGTACCGGCAACTCTTGCAAGGCCGCCAAATCGAGCGGCTTGCCGAAACGGGTAGCAAAGTCACGCACGCCAACCCACCAATCCTGATTGGCGTCGAGCAAGGTGACCGAGCCCGGCGCGCCGATCGACAAGGCCCACAGACGCTCTGGATGCAGATAGCCGAAACGGTTGACGAACTGGCCGCCGCCGGAATAACCGAACAGCGCGAATTTGGAAAAATCACAGCCAAACTTGGTCGCCACTTCATCGACCATGTCCAGCAGCACCGCGTCGTAGTGAATCTCGTCCTCGCGCAACTGTTTGAAGCCGTCGCGGTTGCCGTCGCCCTTGGGGCCGGCCGGGAACAAGGGGCACAGCACGATGCAATCATTCCATTTGGCAAACTCGGCAAACGCATCGCGGTATTCGGTGAAGGCGCGGCCGGTGCCGTGCACCACCACCACCAGTTGCATTGGCCGGGAGCCGGCGCTGCCGATATGCGGCGGCACATACGTGCAGTAAGAGAAACGGGCATCGCTGCGGGCGGCATAGATGGTGCTGTTGCCAAGATCATAAATGGCGCGGGCGCGGGCATCGAATTCGGCGGCAGCAGTAGCGGAGGTGTCAGACATGAAGAATCCTAGATGAGTGCAAAGTCAGCCTCAGGCAAGTATCAGGCTTGTTTTTTTACCGGAAAATGTTCTATTACGTTTCGATTATGTGTCAGAAAAAAGAAAATAAAAATGCAGAAATCGTTTAGCATATATAAAGAATTTATTTAGTATTTGGCCCTGGACTTGCTCATGAGTACTATCCGTTTCCTGCGTACCTTTGTCGCTGCCGCGCATGGCGGCTCCTTTGCGGCTGCCGCCGATGAAGTGGCGCTGACGCAGGCGGCGGTGGGCCAGCAGATGCGGGCACTTGAAACCGAGCTGAAAACAACACTGTTCGACAAGACAGGCCGTAACATGACGCTGACGCCGTCCGGACATCTGTTGCTGCCGCGTGCCATGGCGTTGCTGGAGCAATACGACGGCCTGCGCCGCGAAGTCCAGGATCAGCAGCCGATTGCCGGCACGCTCAAGCTGGGGTCTTTGATCACGGGAATGGGTTTGTTGTCGAGCACGCTGGCCGAACTCAAGTTTCGCCATCCCAGCCTGGTGGTGGAGCTGCGTGTGCAGGATCAGTCGCGCATGATTGACGATGTGATCAGCGGCGAGCTCGATGCGGCCCTGGTGGTCGAGCGGCCGTGGCCCGACAAGCCCGGTTTGCTGTGGACGCAATGCTATGTGGAAACCACCACCGTGATTGCCAATGCCAGTGTGGCCAACCACGACACCAGCATCGCCAGCCTGTTTGCCTCGCAGCCGTTCATCCGTTTCGACCGGCGTACGCCCACTGGCGCCCACATTGAGCAGATCCTGCAGAACATGGAACTGCTGCCCAAGGAATTCCTTGAGCTCAATTCTCTGTTATCGATTGTCGAACTGGTGCGCAAGAATGTCGGCTTCACCATGGGGCCGTTGCTCAAGAACTTCGACTGGGAAAGCGACCCCGGTCTGTGTGTGCTGCATTTGCCGGGGCGGCCGGTAGCGCGTCGACTGGGCATACTGGAAAGCGGACGGCGCAGCCACATTACCAGCGTGGTGCGTGAGGCACTGCTGGAGCAGTTGCTGCGCATGCGTCCTGTTATCAGGCCCTAACTCACCGGCGTGGTAGCGCTCAAGTTCATTGAGCGTCGGGGTCTGTCGCTTAATATTTTTAATGCGGCAAGTCTTGTTGCACCCGCCACGACAGCGGCAAGGTCAATAGCAGTATCGCGGCCAGACAGATCAATGCGGTAGCGATGCCGGCAACATCGCCCAGGCGGCCGAACAAGACGGGTGACAGCGCGCCGCCGCCAATGGTGCCGGTATAGAACAGGGCAAAGGCATGTTCGCGTTTTTCTGACGATGCCAGTTCGGGCACCACGCCGTACAGCACCGAAGAGGTGCCGTTCAATGCCAGTCCCAGCAGCGGCAACATTGCCATCATGCCTGGCAGCGGTAACCACAGCGCCAGCAGAATCAGCAAGGAGGTGGCCGATTCGGTGACCCATACCGTTTTCATCATGCCGATACGTGCGCCCAGATAACCGCAAAATAATTTACCGAAAGCGCCGCCGACAAACAGCAGCGACAAGGCCAGGCCGATGCCCGCCGTACCGGCTCCCTTGCTTTGGAGCAGAAACGGCAAGAAGGTCAAAAATCCCATCCTGACCGTGCTGTCGAGCGTGCCGGTCAACAGCAACGCACGTAAGCCGCCGACCGTGCCGTGTCCGCTGCTGAGCTTACGGGTTGGCTTGCCGTGCGCGCCATGTTGCGTTTGCACCGGTATCAGCCACCACAGCAACACGGCCGCCGCCAATGCGCACACACCGATCAGGCTCACGCTGTGTTGCCAGCTCATCACCACCAGCAACAAGCCGACGGCGCCGGGGATCAACGTCTTGCCGATGTCGCCGGCAAAGTTGTATTGGGCCAGCGCCTCTTTGACGCCGCCGTCGTGCTCATGACTATCGCTCACCAATGACGATGCCAGCGGATGCTGTGTGCTCGCGCCCAAGCCACCCAGTAACAAGGCAATGAACAAGACGCTCAGGCCACCGGCCTGGCCAGCAATCAAATAGGCCAGGCCCGCCAACGCGGTGCCGCCGATCAACATGCGTTTGCGACCCCAGCGCTTGGCGAGCTTGCTGGCCAGGAGCTGGAAGCCGGCCATCATGCCCGAGTAGGAACCGCGCAACAGACCAATGAAGGCATAGCTGATACCAAACTGCGACTGCCAGATCGGCAACAGTACATAGATGAGGTCGCTCAGACCATCGTGTATGGCGTGGGCTGTGCAGGCTGCCCACAGAGAACGGCGGCGCAGGGAAATGGCGCTGCGCTCGGCATTGACAGAGGTCGTTGCGGTTTGCATGTCGATCATGTTTTTAGTCGGTGTAAATCGAAATGTGATTGGATCGACATACTCGGAAGTTTGAGAGCCGCTCGCGCTTTGAACGGATTCCATTTTAGATGATTCGGAAAATGGCAGCACGAGCACAGGTGTTGTGGATGGAATGACAAGAATTTAAATTTCAATGCATAGAGGTCGATGCCTTCATGCGTATTGTCGTTTTATCTGTTGCGAATTTTTCACTTGATCGTCATAAACCTTTGCTGCTCAGCCACTGTGGATCATGATGAAAAACTGCAAGGCGTAATTCCTGAAATGATTATTGAATGTCTCTAATTGACCAATATAAGGAGGGATAGATGAAAATCGGTGCTCGACTCGGCGGATCTTTCGCACTCGTGACGCTGCTCACTGGCCTGTTGGCGTTGGCTTCACTGCTGACGTTGCGTGACATAGGTCATCTCTGGGGCAGATTTTCAGAACAGATCATGAGCAAGCAGGATTATGCGACGCAAGGCTATATCCGACTCGGTGACGGAATCCATAACTTCAAGGATTACGTACTGCGTGGCAAGGATTACGATCAACGTTTTCTTGCCGACATGGATGCCATTACCCGACAGGTGGAGGGCTACAAACGTCTAGGTGTGGATAGCGACAAAGAACAAGCGCTGCTGGACAAGCTCGTGCTCGGACAGCGCGACTACCGTGAGGCCATTGCCAAGGTGCGGCAAATGAAGGCCAATGGCGCCTCGGTGAGTGAAATAGACAACGCCATTAGTGGCGCCGATAAGGTGCTGGCGTCGGCATTTTCTGGTTTGCTGGCCATCGCTCATGAAAGCACCGCCGCAACCGGTCAAAAAATTTCCAGATCGATCAGTCTGGGAGAACTGGTGGAAGTGGTTGTCGGCCTGATCGTCGCCATGCTCGCCGTCGTGTGCGCGGTGCTGGTGACGCGCTCCATCACTCGGCCCATGCGTGAGGCAGTCCAGATCGCCAGAACGGTGGCAGCCGGTGATCTGTCCAGTCGCATTCAAGTCACTCGACGCGACGAAACCGGTGAGCTTTTACAAGCCTTGAAGGAGATGAATGAAAGCCTGGGTAAGGTGGTTTTTCATGTGCGCTCAGGCAGTGACACCATCGCCACGGCATCGGCGCAGATCGCCGGCGGCAATCTCGATTTGTCAGCACGCACCGAGCAACAGGCGAGCTCGCTGGAGCAGACTGCTGCTGCCATGGAAGAAATTACCTCAACGGTCAGCCGCAACGCCGATAGCGCCAGACAAGCCAATCTGCTGGCAGTATCGGCCTCGGATATCGCCTCCAAAGGCGGTGCGGTGGTCTCGCGCGTGGTCGACACGATGGGTGCCATCAACGACTCGGCACGAAAAATTGTGGATATCATTTCGGTCATTGACGGCATCGCTTTTCAGACCAATATTCTGGCGCTCAATGCTGCCGTCGAAGCGGCGCGGGCCGGTGAGCAAGGACGCGGGTTTGCCGTGGTGGCGTCGGAGGTGCGCAGTCTGGCGCAGCGTTCTGCCATCGCTGCCAAGGAAATCAAGGTCTTGATCGACGACTCGGTAGACAAGGTCGATGCCGGCAGCAAGCTGGTGCAGGAGGCCGGCGCTACGATGGAAGAGGTCGTCATCAGCGTCAAACGGGTGACCGACATCATGCGTGAAATGACCCATTCCAGCGGGGAACAGGAGTCCGGCATCGGCCAGGTCAATCAGGCCATTGCCGAGATGGATACCGTCACGCAGAAAAATGCCGCCTTGGTGGAAGAAGCTGCGGCCGCCACTGAAGCACTCCGAAGCCAGGCGCACAAATTGGTACAGGCGGTCAGCGTATTCAAGCTTGATCAGCTCATTCCCAGCTTTGCAAGCACGGCCTCGCACGCATCACATTCGAACGCCAACGCTGCTTTGCCGCTGCCGGCATAGTCAGAACCGAGGCATAGAGACTAGGGCCTGTTTGCAAATTCCAATAGAATACGTGGCAACAGGCCTTAGGCTCCCACACCAGGGCGCAGGCAATTTCCCGCACATTTCGCTACAGGTAAAAATACAACAATGACGCGACGCTGGCATGCTGACGAAATCGTCCGGCTGTTTTTCATCTTTCTCAAACTAGGGCTGACGTCGTTTGGCGGGCCGGTTGCGCATCTGGGCTATTTTCGCCAAGAGTTCGTAGTCAAGCGTGGCTGGTTCAACGAGCAGGCCTATACCGATATCGTTGCGCTATGCCAGTTTTTGCCAGGCCCTGCCAGCAGTCAGGTCGGCATGGCCATTGGCTTGTCGCGCGCCGGTATTGCGGGTGCGCTGGTGAGCTTTTTGGGTTTTACCTTGCCGTCGGCGTTGGCACTGACCATGTTTGCGCTGGGCCTGCATGACTTCGGCAGCCAATTGGGCAGCGGCTGGGTACACGGCCTCAAAGTGGTGGCCGTTGCGGTGGTGGCGCAAGCGCTGTGGGGCATGGGCAAGACGCTGGCGCCAGATGCCAGACGCGCCACGATTGCCGTGGCCGCTGCCGTGCTGGTGGCCTTGCTGCCGTCGTCCTTCGTCCAGATCGCCGCGATTTTGCTGGCCGCACTGTGCGGAATGGTTCTGCTGAAAGCGCCAACGGTACCGCATGATACTGCGCTGGCAATGCCGGTCAGCCGCCTCGCCAGTATGCTAAGCCTGATTCTTTTTGTACTGTTATTGGGCTTGCTGCCGGTGCTGGCGCAGCGTTGCGGCAGTTATCCGTTACAGTTGTTGAGCGGCTTTTATCGCGCCGGTGCCTTGGTATTTGGCGGTGGCCATGTGGTGCTGCCGCTGTTGCAAGCGCAGGTGGTGCCCAGCGGCTGGGTCTCCAACGATGTGTTTCTCGCCGGTTACGGCGCCGCTCAGGCGGTGCCGGGGCCGTTGTTTACCTTTGCCGCTTTTCTTGGCGCCATCGCGGCGCCGACTCCGCATGGCTGGCTGGGTGCGCTCATCGCTACGCTGGCCATCTTCTTGCCGGGTTTTTTGTTGATTGTGGCGGCGGCGCCCTGGTGGCAGTTGCTGCGCCGTTATGATCTGGTGCGCCGCGCCATGCTTGGCGTTAATGCCGCCGTGCTGGGTTTGTTGCTCAATGCGTTTTATCAACCGGTATGGACCAGCGCTATTCACAGCGCGGCAGATTTCTGCCTCGGCATTGCCGCATTTTTGCTGCTGGTGCACTGGAAATGGCCACCGTGGTTGGTGGTGGCGCTGAGTGCGGTTGCCGCGGCCTTATTTTTATAAGGCCAAACTAGAACAGATGCTCAGCAACCTGCAATTATTTAGCACGCATCGAATTCATTGATCGTCTCCACCCGACGTCTGGCCTCATCGCGCAACAGTCCTGAGGCTGCAATGGCCAGTCGTATCAACTGATCCGCCATGACGAGGCTCACCGCAGGAGGGGCTGTTTTTCCATCATCGGCGTCTCGGTTGGCGGCGTGTTCTAACTGACTTGAGTAGAAAAGTTGCAGGCAGGTGTGCACGCCGGTAGTGATGTCGAGCGTGGCCTCAAGCAGATTGCCGTGCGTGGTGTTTTGCAACGAGCCGTTGAGCCAGTGAAAATCTTGATGTGTGGGTGGGTGTTGCGCGTTGGTGCTGTTTTGGGCGGTGCTGTCATTGTCTCGCATGGAAACTCCATCAGGTGCGAGTTGGGTATCCCACCAAACCTCGCCAGAGGAGGGTGGCGGGCACAAGACAGGGTTGACGAACCGGGGATTCCATCAAAGCCGGCATACCCGAAGGTATCCCTATCCAGGCCCGCCATAGAGACGTGCACAGACAGGACGAAAAAGCCGCGTCAAAATACGCGGCCTTTCGCCGACAGAATCCACTGGTCGTCAAACCAGGTCCCCTCTTTATCAGGGACAGGCTTAGGATACCGTTCGCTAAAACTGAGGTCAATGACAGATTGTCAGAGTGCTATTGCTGAGAAAAATAAAGTGCCGTTCGATGCATCTAAAAAGCGTACCATTTGGTGTACAAGAACACTCATCGAAGATAATGGATAATCGCGAACGAATGAAGAATTTGTGCGCACGTGCCGGATCGTATCCGGCCGCTGCTGCACTCATTCAAGAGCAAACGCAGCGGCCGCTTAGTGTAGACGCGATTAAGTCATGGACTTGCGATCCAGCAGCAAAACGTGCTCGTACGTGTCCCGATTGGGCAATTGAGGTGTTGGAGAAGCACTTGAAAAAAGAAAAATAAGAGTGCACTGGCAGCACTCGACTGAAAAATGATGTGGCCATCGACCATTTTTATCATGCCGATGGCCACACACTCTGAAATTCTGGAGCGACAACAATGCAAAGATTGAATGATCAAGAGTTACTCGATTTGCTCAACGACACGGAGTCTGATCGTGCCGAGCGTAAAGAGAGCTTTAAGGGTGAAGTCCCCAAAAAAGCACGTCAGGCGGTATGTGCTTTTGCCAATGATTTACCGGGACATAATCAGCCTGGTGTTTTATTTATCGGCGCCAAAGATAACGGTGAACCCAGTGGAATGGAAGTCACGGATGAGCTTCTGCGTTCACTTGCTGATATGAAAACCGACGGCAATATTTTGCCCTTGCCGGTTCTTTCGGTGGAAAAGCGCATTTTGAAGGGGGCTGAGATGGCTGTCGTGACTGTAATGCCATCGGACATGCCGCCGCAGAAATACGACGGTCGCATCTGGATCCGTACCGGCCCGCGCCGTGCACTGGCCAATGAGCAAGAAGAACGCATTCTCAATGAAAAGCGACGCTATAAAAATTTGCCGTTTGATATTTATCCTTTGCCTTCGGCTAAGTTAAGCGATCTTTCGCGGGTCATTTTTGAGAATGAATATCTGCCGCAGGCGTTTGCGCAGGACGTCCTCGAAGCGAATGGCCGTAGTTACGAAGAACGGTTGGCATCTTGTCGCATGATCGTCGCGCCGGACGATACGACGCCCACAGTCATGGGGTTGCTGGCAATGGGAAAGCAGCCGCAAGATTTCTTGCCTGGTGCTTACATTCAATTTCTGCGCATCGATGGTACCGAGTTGTCGGATCCAGTCATTGACGAGGAAGAAATTGGCGGGAGCATCGCCGATATGCTCCGTAGAACCGAAGAAAAATTGAAAGCGCACAATCGCATCGCTATTGACATCACCTCTGCCGCAACACATCAGATCGACACACCTTACCCGCAAGCGGCCATTCAGCAAATTCTCTATAACGCCGTGCTGCATCGAACCTATGAGAGCACCAATGCTCCCGTACGGGTATATTGGTTCAATGATCGTATTGAGATCAACAGCCCTGGGGGGCCTTATGGCAATGTCACCGTGGAAAATTTCGGCAAACCGGGAATGACGGATTACCGCAATCCGAACATTGCCGATGTACTGAAAACTTTTGGATTTGTCCAAGCCTTTGGTCGCGGTATCGCTACCGCGCGCCGGGCCATGGAATCAAACGGCAACCCCGCACCGGAATTCGAAACCAACCAAAGCGCTGTGGTCTGCGTATTACGAGGGAAATTATGAGCACGCCTGTGCTGACTTTTTTTAACAACAAGGGAGGTGTCGGCAAGACTTCCCTGATTTATCACTTGGCATGGATGTTTGCGATGTTGGGAAAACGGGTGGTTATTGTTGATCTTGATCCGCAACCCAATCTGACAGCGGCTTTTCTCGATGAAAATAAAATTGAAGAGCTCTGGGAGCAAGAGGTCGTAGGCTCGACCATATATCAATGCATCAAACCACTGCTGGGTGTTGGCGATATCGCGCAACCGGTTCTTCAACATATTGCAAGCAATCTGTATCTATTGCCTGGCGACGTCAATCTGTCAGACTTTGAGGATTCACTTTCTACGGAGTGGTCCAACAGCATGGGCGATAACAACCTCTATCGTCCTCTGCGTATTCTGAGCGCTTTCTGGCGGGTGACGCAAATGGCTGCCAGCAAAGTGCAGGCAGATATCGTTCTGGTGGATATCGGGCCTAATCTGGGTGCCATCAATCGCTCGGCCCTGATTGCGACCGATTATGTTGCCATTCCCCTCGGGGCAGACTTGTTTTCCCTGCAAGGTTTACAAAAATTGGGGCCAACCCTGCGAAGCTGGAAAAATCTGTGGGAAAAAAGGAAGGAAAATTGGACTGAGAGTAAGGAGAAAAAGATCATGCCAAATTTTGAAATGCCGAACGGTAACATGCATGTTGTCGGTTACTTGTGCCAACAACACAGTATGCATTTGGCTCGGCCGATTCGAGCCTACGATAATTGGTTACGGAAAATTCCTGCTGTATTTCGCAATGCGGTATTGAATGAGCCTGCGGGTGATGATGTGCTACAACAAGATGATCCGTATTGCTTGGCGACCATCAAGCACTACCGCAGTTTGATTCCCATGGCACAAGAGCATCACAAGCCCATTTTTAATCTCACCTCGGCCGACGGTGCAATTGGTAGTCATTCCGGCGCAGTACAAGATGCGAAGAAAGACTTTCAACAGTTGGCGGTAAAAATTGCCCGGCAAATGGGTATCGACATGTGAGCAAGGACAATCAATACGTCTAGCCCACGCGTCACTGCAAAACAGGTTCAGATCGACGCCAGTGAAATCAAGACTTGCCAATTGGCCGCTTCGTCAGCCATGGAGGCCCACAGGTGGCGATAGGCGGATTGATCCAAGGTATAGGGAGTCATATCGGCGGGCGGGAACAGCACCTGTTTGAGCGCGCTGGCGACCTCACGGGCAACGTGTGGTCCTAACCGCGGATCGCGCAAGGCGGTTTCGAGTTCTTGCAATAAAGCGATGGCCGGACTGACGGCGAAATCCGAAGTGCAAGGCATGGGCAAACTCCAAGTCAAAGACAGCAGAGGTGCAACGCAAAAAGGATGACGCCCGCCGTGTTCGGGCGGACGCCATCAGAGACAACGCCAACGCAGTGCAGAACAAATAAAAAACAGAATTAACCGTTGCGGAACAGGAAGCTGTAAGCATTCAAGGCCGGTACGCCGCCCAGATGGGCGTAGAGCACCTTGGAGCCGGCCGGGAATTCGCCCAGACGGACCTTTTCAATCATGCCGTGCATGGACTTGCCTTCGTATACCGGGTCGGTCAGCATGCCTTCCATACGCGCGCACAGACGGATGGCTTCGAGCGTGCCGTCGTTGGGCAAGCCGTATTCGGGGCCGCCGAAACGGGTGTCGAGCACGATGTCTTTGGCGGCGATGTCGGCATTGAGTTCGACCAAGGCTGCGGTGTTCTTGGCAATGCGCAGGATTTGCTCGAAGGTCTGTTGTGGTTTGGCCGAAGCGTCGATACCGATGACGCGGTCGGCGCGGCCGTCGGCGGCAAAACCTACGACCATGCCGGCCTGGGTGCTGCCGGTGACGGCACAGGTGACGATGTAGTCAAACTTGAAGCCTAGTTCCTCTTCCTGCTGACGCACTTCTTCGGCGAAGGCGACGAAACCCAGACCACCCTTGGGATGCTCGGAACAACCGGCAGGAATCGGAAACGGTTTGCCACCGGCATCACGTACGCTTTGCATGGCGTCTTCCCAGCTCTTGCGAATGCCGATGTCGAAGCCGGCAGCATCTAGTCGCACGTCGGCGCCCATGATGCGTGACATTTCGATGTTGCCCACGCGGTCATAGACGGCGTCGGAATAATTGACCCAGTTTTCCTGCACCAGCACGCATTTCATACCCAGATGCGCGGCCACTGCGGCAACCTGACGGGTCTGGTTGGACTGGATGCCGCCGATTGATACCAGCGTGTCGTAACCGCCGGCGATGGCTTCGGGAATCAGATATTCCAGCTTGCGTGTCTTGTTGCCGCCGAAGGCCAGACCGCTGTTGCAGTCTTCGCGTTTGGCATACAGCTCGACCTTGCCGCCCAGATGGGCCGACAGCCGCTTGAGTGGCTGGATAGGCGTAGGACCAAAGGTGAGCGGGTAGCGGGGGAATTTTTTCAGGTTCATGGGTGTGGCTCCTAGGTCAGAATGGGGTGGCAGACTCGCGTCTCGAAAGCGATGTGGTGCTGAGGTCTATTCTAGAAATTAATGCGCGCATCATGGTTGTGAAATTCGGCTATTATTTAAAATAGAACACCGGTAAATTTAAAAACAGGCACTTTTTATTGTGAGTAAATAGAAATGAAAGCAACAACATTGCGTAACAAGGATGGCGCAGCGGAGTCCTTCAATGATGTGCTCGACCGCACTGATCGCGCCATCCTCCGACAGCTGCAGCGCGATGCTTCCATTTCCAATGTGGCGCTGGCAGGCAAGGTCAATCTCAGTGCGCCAGCCTGCCTGCGCCGGGTGGAGCGGCTCAAGGAGCTGGGATTGATCAAGTCGATCGTGGCGTTGTTGAATCCGCGCGCCCTGGATGCGGGCACGCTGGTGATGATCGGTGTGGTGCTGGACCGTTCTACGCCGGAATCATTTACCGCCTTCGAAAAAGCCGTGCTGAAGGTGCATGGCTGTCTGGAGTGCCATGTGGTGACCGGCGAGTTTGACTACGTCATGCTGTTGCGCACCAAGGACAACGAGAGCTTCAACAAGCTGCATGCGGAGCAACTGTTGTACTTGCCGGGGGTGCGCCAGATCCGCACCTTCATGGTCATCAAGGAAGTGATGTCGACGACCCAGCTCCATCTTTGAGTTCGGCGGGAATGACTTCCTTGTTCAACTCTGCCAGCATGAAGTCGAGGAAGATTTCCACAATGCGCGGCAAGGTGCGTCCGGCCAGGGTTTGCACCTCGGTGTAGCGGCCGTCCAGCGCGCGGTCATGCAACGGCCGCGTGATCAGTTCACCGCTGCCGATGCGGTAGCGCACGGTGACTTCGCCGGTGAGCGACAAGGCATCGCTATCGAGCAGATAATTGTGCAGCGTCTGGATGTAGTTGCTGGTGAGCGCGGCTTCAAACACCAGTTGCTGACGGCTGCAGGCGAGATCAAACAATTGTCGCAAGGTGGTCTGTGGATCCGGCAATGCCAGCGGATAGGGTTGTAGTTGCGCCAGCGTCAGGCGTTTGAAGCGGGCCAGCGGATGACCGGCGCGCATGAGCAGCAGCACCGGCCCCGGTTGCTGATGGACGATCTTGATGTCCGGTTCCGGCTGGCGGTTGAAGGTGATGCCGATATCGGCATTGCCTTCGCGCACCAGACGTGAGACCTGTGCCGGTGGTGCAACATGGACGTTGAACAGGATCGCCGGATATTTTTTCTGGAAGGCGCTGATCAGGCGCGGCAGAAATTCAATGCCGAAACCTTCTGAGGCCGCCACCCGAATACGGCCGCTGCGCAAGCCCTTCAGCGCCAGCAGGTCGGCTACCACGCGGTCGGCTTCGAGCGCG
>Ga0302155_10000137_pt1 | contig 59506 bp, 52 predicted proteins | sample I_Bog_N3_1_FD_193508 | JGI IMG/M metagenome (GOLD analysis project Ga0302155, IMG submission 193508) | Peat permafrost microbial communities from Stordalen Mire near Abisko, Sweden - I_Bog_N3_1 | ecosystem: Environmental > Terrestrial > Soil > Wetlands > Peat | place: Sweden: Abisko, Stordalen... | reverse complement strand
TTTTGAATGTCTTGGTCATGTCGTTTCCTGCAGTTCAGGTTGCTAAAGGTGTTGTTTGATCCAGTTCATCGAGCCATCCCTGGCGCAGTTCTGGAACCGAGCGTTCAAGTAGTTGGTAATACGGATGGTGCGGGCCACGGTCGTAGTTGGCGCGCACTACCTGATCCAGCTTGCGGCCATGTTGCATGACGACGATTTCGTCACAAACGGCGCGTACGGTGTGCAGGTCATGGCTGATGAAGAGGTAGGAAACATTGAGTTCGCGCCGCAGTTCGGCCATCAGGTCGAGTACGGCAGCGCCGACTACGGTGTCGAGTGCCGAAGTGACTTCGTCGCACAGTATCAGATCAGGTTCGGCGGCCAGCGCACGGGCCAGATTGACGCGCTGTTTCTGGCCGCCAGACAAGCCTCCCGGCAGACGTTTGGCAACGCTATGTGGCAGTTTGACCAGATCCAGCAACTCTTGAATGCGTCGTTGCAACGGTACCCCGTGCAGGCCCTTATAAAATTGGAGTGGTCGCGCCAGAATGTCTTCTATGGTGTGCGCCGGATTGAGTGCGGTATCGGCAATCTGGAACACCATCTGAATCTGTCGCAACTCTTCCTTGCTGCGTTGCGCCAGCCGCGGTTTGAGTTCAGCGCCATTGAACAGCATGGTGCCATGACAAGGAGGAAGCAGACCTGCAATAGCCCGTGCCAAGGTACTTTTTCCGGAGCCGGATTCACCAATGACGCCGATGGCCTGACCGGGATAGAGTTTCAGATTGATGTCTTGCAGTACCAGCTTGGCCGGTTCGCCACGGGCATTGAGCGGGCCATAGCCAACCGCTACTTGATGCAGATCAAGTAGCGCCTGCGAGTTTTTGGTCACATTGCCGGCTTCGCGCGGTGCGGGTCTGGCTGCCGCCAGCAGACTTTTTGTATAGTCGCTGACAGGTGCTTCCAGTATCTGTTTGGTCGAATTGAGCTCGCGCATCTGGCCATTGCGCAATACCAGAATGTGGTCCGCCATTTGCGCCACAACGGCGAGATCGTGGCTGACATAGACAGCGGTGGCGCGGCGCTCGCGCACCACCCGGCGAAACGCCCGCAATACTTCGATCTGCGTCGTGACATCCAGCGCCGTGGTGGGTTCATCGAGAATCACCAGATCCGGATCGGTGATCAGCGCCATTGCCGCCATCAGACGCTGCAATTGACCGCCAGAAACCTGGTGTGGATAGCGTTCGCCGATGGTGTCCGGATCGGGTAGTGCCAGTTCACGGAACAAGGCAATCGCCTTGACTTTGGCCTCGGCCGGGGAACAGGTTTGATGGATGCGGGTCGGCTCGATCACTTGATCAAGGATGGTGCGCGATGGATTGAACGATGCTGCCGCGCTTTGCGCAATATAGGCCACGGTGCGACCGCGCAGGGCGCGTTGCTGACGCGCGCTCATTTGCAAGACATCAACTGCGCCGAGCTGCACGCTGCCACCGGAAATTTCACAGCCGCGCCGGGCGAAGCCCATCAAGGCCAGCGCAGTAGTGGTCTTGCCGGAACCGGATTCGCCGATCAATGCCAGTACCTCGCCGGGATGGATCTCGAAGCTCAGCTTATCGACCAGCGTTTGTGAGCCGGCGCTAACGCACAAATCCTTGACGATGACGGCGACACCCATTACTTCACTCCTCTTTCACGCCGGGCGCGGCCCGGCAAATTGTCGATGACCAGGTTGACAGCGATGGTCAGACTGGCAATGGCCAGTGCCGGAGCGATCACGGCGGCGCTGGCGCCCGCCAGCGAGCCGATGTTTTCACGTACCAGCGAGCCCCAGTCGGCCGCCGGCGGTTGCACTCCCAGGCCGAGAAAACTCAGCCCTGCCAGCAGCAGCACGATGTAGACGAAGCGCAGGCCGAGGTCGGCCAGCATGGGGCCGGCGATATTGGGCAGAATTTCGCGCCGCATCACATACAGCGTGCCTTCACCGCGCAAGCGGGCGACGGTGACGTAGTCCAGGGTATTGATGTTGATCGCCATCGAACGGGCGATGCGATAGGCGCCGGGGACATAGATGATGGTGGCGGTGGCAATGAGCATGCTCACCGAGGAACCGAAGCCGGCCACCATGATCAAGGCGAACATCTTGCTGGGAATCGAGGTAATGGTATCGAGCGAGCGGCTCAACATGCTATCGATCCAGCGCCCGCTGGCGGCCGCAAACAATGCCAGCATGGTGCCCAGGCCGCTGGCCAGCAGGGTCGCCACGAAGGCCACGCCGACGGTATAGCTGGCGCCGTCAATCACACGAATGAACATGTCGCGACCGAGGTAGTCAGTGCCTAGCCAATGCGCATGGCTGATCGCACCGAAGATTTGCACATTGCTATCGGGCACGAGTGTGCGCGTGAGCATAGACGAACCAAACAGTGCCGCGGCAATCCAGAATAGCAAAATCGCCAGGCCGATCAGGCCGCTCCAGCCGAAACCGCCGAGCCAGCGCAGGCAACGTGCCGGCGCTGGGATGTTGCCGAGGTCGACGCTGGCGGCGGCCGGTGTCAGCGCAGCTTGAGAGGTATTGGTCTTCATTGTGCAGGTCTTTCTTTCAACAATGGCGCAGTCGCGGATTGGCGAGAATGCCGCAGACATCGGCCAGCGTGACCAACAGCAAATAGCCGACACAAAAAATCATGGCACAGCTTTGCACCAGTGGCATGTCGCGCTGAGAGACACCATCGACCATCAGTTTGGCGATGCCGGGATAGTTGAAAATGGTTTCGATAATGATCACGCCACCCAGCAGATAAGACAGACTGAGCGCAATCGCATTGGCAATCGGGCCGACCGCATTGGGCAGTGCATGCACCAGCACCGTGCGCATCGGCGAGGCACCCTTGAGGCTGACCATTTCGATGTAAGGCGCTTCCAGTTGATCGATGACGGCAGCACGGGTCATGCGCATCATCAAGGCGATGATGACGCAACACAAGCTGAAGACGGGCATGGCGAAGGCCTTGAGCATCTGCCCCAAGGATTCGATATCGGTGGCATAAGACAGCGCCGGCAACCAGTGCAGCTTGACTGCAAAAATCAAGACTGCCAGCGTGGCCACCAAAAATTCCGGCACCGACACCACCGCGACCGAGCCGGCCGAGGCAATGCGGTCGAACCATGAATCCTTCCACATTGCCGAGGCAATGCCAAAGGCGAGTGCAATCGGCACCGAAAACAAGGCCGTTACGGCCGCCAATAACAGCGAATTGGGCAAGCGGCTAGCGACCAGTTCGCTGACCGGCATCTGGGTGGTACTTGAGGTGCCAAGATCCCCTCGGACAATGCCGCTAAGCCAATGCACGTAGCGCGTCGGCGCCGGTATATCCAGCCCCATCTGTGCACGCAGCGCAGTCAGGGCTTGCGGCGTGGCATCCTGTCCTAGCTGTTCCTGTGCCGCGTCGCCGGGCAGTACCGAGGTGATCGCAAAGACGACCACTGATACCGCCAGCAGCGATAGCAGTGCCGTGAACAGACGCTGGCCGAGAAGTTTAAGGATGGCAACATTCATGTGCGGCTTTCAAGCGAGGTTTGGTAGGCGCGCTATACATGCAGTTACGCATCCAGCCAGACATTTTCAGCAAAAGAATATCCCATCAGACCGCCCAGCGGAATCGGCGCCAGGCCTTTGAGCTTGGAGGCGTGGCCATCGACGCTGGCCAGGAACATCGGAATGCCGATGCCGGCTTCCTGCGAAATCATGGTCTGCATGTCGGCATACATCTGCTTGCGCTTGTTGAAATCGATTTCGGCGCGCGCATTGAGCAGCAGTTGATCGAATTTCGGGTTCTTCCAGCGCGACTCGTTCCAGGTCGCATCCGATTGGAAAAATTGCGTGAGCAGCACATCGGCGCTCGGGCGTGGGTTGACGGTACCGAAACCGATCGGACTGTTCAGCCAATGATTGGACCAGTAACCCTCAGCCGGCATGCGCTTGACGTCGAGATCGAGGCCAATGCGTTGCGCGCTCTGTTGCAGCACCAGCGCAATATCCACCGAATACATTGCCGCCGGCGACGCCACTACCGGGATCTTGCCGCTCACACCGGACTTCTGCAGATAGAACTTGGCCTTGTCGAGGTCGAACTGGCGTTGCGGCAAGCCAGCGAAATAGAAGCGATTGGTCGGATCGATCGGCTGGTCGTTGGCGATGACGGCATGATCGAGCGCGATGGTCTTCTTCATCTGTTCACGGTCGAACAGATACTTCATCGCCAGCGCAAAGTCGGCATTGGCGCCAGGGCCGAGATCCTTGCGCATGATCAGGTCGCTATAGGCGCCCGATTGCGTGGTGAAGATACTGTAGCCGGGGGTACCCTTGACGCGCTCGATGGAGCGCGGATTGAGCGATGCTGCCAGATCGATACCGCCGGACAACAGTGCGTTGACGCGGGCGCTTTCGTCGCCGATCCCGATAAACTCGATTTCGTCCAGATAGGGCTTGCCCGGTTTCCAGTAGGCGTCGTTGCGTACCACCAGCGAACGTACACCGGGCTTGAATTCCTTGAGTTTGTAAGGACCCGTGCCGATACCGGCGTTGAAGTCGGTCGTGCCGTCCTTGACGATATGAAAATGGAAGGTACCGACGATGACGGGCAAGTCGGCGTTGGGCGCGTCCAGCGTAATGGTGACTTCGTTGGGGCCGCTGGCCTTGACGCTGCTGATCTGATCGGCCAGCGTTTTGGCCTTGGAAGCCGTGGCCGGGTCCTTATGGCGCATCAGTGAAAAGACGACGTCGGCCGGCGTGAGTGCCTTGCCATCGTGGAACACCACGCCCTTACGCAGCTTGAATACCCATATCTTGGCGTCCTTGGTGGAGAAGGATTCGGCCAGTGCCGGTTGCGGCGTCAGCGTGCCATCGAGCGACGTCAGGCCGTTGTACAGCATGGTGCTACGACAATAGTCGGTCTTGTTCGATTGTTTGGCCGGATCGAGCGTATCGGTGACTGCCGAGGTATCGCCGCCGACGCGGATGCGACCGCCCCGGCGCGGTGTCTGCGCATAGGCCGACAAGGCGGTACTGGCGAGAGAGCCTGCCAGCGTGGCTTGCATGCCGCCGGCCACCAGCATTTTCAAAATATCGCGACGGCTGGCGCCGTGCTTCAGGGAGTGCATCATGCGAAGGCTTGCGCTAGGGCCGACGAGATTTTCAAAATTTTTGTCGTTATCGCTCATGTTTTGTTGCTCCTGAAGGGCAATGGGTTGAAAAGATAATAAAAGGGCGCACAGAGCGCTTAGGCCAGCTTGTCCTTGAGCGTGTAATACAAGCCGATGGCGGGTAAAAACCAGGGCGAGCCGAAGTGGCCGGGAATGGCCGGCCAGTCGCGATCATGCCAGGGATTGGCTGCAGCATCGCCGGCCAGCACGGCGGCCATGCGCTGCCCCATGTGGACCGACATTTGGGTGCCATGGCCGCTATAGCCCATGGCGTAATACAAGCCGTCACGTTCACCCGCATGCGGCAGGCGATCACGGGTCATGTCAACCAGGCCGCCCCAGCAATAGTCAATGCGCACCTGGCCCAGTTGCGGGAATGTTTCGGCCATTCCGGCGCGCAGAATTTCGCCGCTGGCAGCATCCGATTGCGGGCTGGACATGGCGAAGCGGGCACGACCGCCGAACACCAGTCGATGGTCGGCCGTCAGGCGGAAATAATGGTGGATATTGGCCACCGTGACATACGTGCGTTGTGCTGCCAGCAGTGCGTGGGCGCGTTCAGCGCCGAGCGGTTCGGTGACGACGATGAAACTGCCGATGGGGACCAAGCGTCGGCGCAGCCAGCCGAAGCTGCGATAACTGCCATGCCGGCTGGCGCCGGTGGCCAGCAATACTTGCTTGGCCGCGACGGTGCCGCGCGCCGTGTGCAGACGATGCGCATAGCCGTCACCCAGACGCTCGATGCGTGTTACTTCTGCATTGGTGTGAATCTGTGCACCGTGGCGCTGTGCTGCCGTGGCCAGGCCGTGAGCAAAGCGTCCCATGTGCATTTGACCGCTGCGCTTGTACAGCAGGCCGCCATGAAAACGCTCGCTCTGGATTTCGGCACGTACCTGCGCGGCGTCCAAAATCTCGACATCCTGATCCACACCGTCATCGATCAGGCGTTGCGCATTGCGCTGCAGGGTTTCCATCTGTGCTGGCCGGGTGGCCAGTTTCAGCTTGCCGTGGCGCATGAAGTCGCAGTCGATCTGTTCTTCCTTGATCAGCCTGGCGACCGTATCGACCGCATCGTCGAAGGCGTGATACCAGTTGCGCGCGCGTGCGACGCCGACCTTGGCGGCCAGCTCGGCATAATCAACCGCCAGGCCATTATTGACGTGACCGCCATTGCGCCCGGATGCTTCTGCGGCAACCCGGCTGCCGGCTTCCAGCACGGCCACGGTAGCGCCACGGCGGGCCAGCGCCAGCGCCGCTGACAGGCCGGTGAAACCACCGCCGATGATGGCAACGTCAACCTGCGCTGGCAGGTCGCCAGCAGATGAGGCAAAGGCAGGGGCAGAATCGGTCCAGTAGGAATCCAGCTTCATGATGGGGGGCTTGCTCGCATGAAAATAGGTTATTTAACAATGCAGATATCTGCGTGAGGAAAGTGCCGCGATATTGCCTCTGCATCTATATGTACAGCGTGTTTTCGGCGTTGCCGACCTTGCCTGTCACGGCATGCTCGGCGGTCTTTGCAGCTCGCCTTGTTACACCTAGATTACAACACGGGCCAGCCTTCGTTATGTAGGGAAATAGGGCTTTCCTGAACGAGAAGCTGCGTTTTGTATGGGTGAGCACGGCATGTCATGCTGCCTGCACAGCGCATGTGCGTTTGTACGCGCGTTCGCTGTATATCGAGGCATGCCGCACAGTTTGGAGGCATGATCTTGGCGCGGCGCTGTTGCGGATGGCATTTTGCAGATCGAAAGACGCTGGCGTAGTGCTGATACGAATAAAAAACGCGCCGACAAGACTGCACTCGGCGCGTTTTGACTGCTGCTGCGAACACCCAACCTGCGTGGTTTATGCCGGTAGGGCCATGACCACATAGACCTTGCGCAGGGTTTCACGAACATGCCATGCACCGGCGGTGTTGGCCGGGAAAAACAGCGTATCGCCGGCGCGGAACTCCTTGGCGACACCGCCGGCGGGAGTAAAAGTGCCCGCACCGGTCAGAATGTGCATGACTTCGGCGTTAGCCAGTTGGCGTTCGAATTGCCCGGGTTGACATTCCCAGATGCCGCTACGGTTATCTCCGGCGCCGGCGAGCTCGACTTCAATGCCGCTGAGTTTGGGCGCAGGGGCGGAAAGTGGACGCGCGGGCGTGCCCTGGTCTTGCAGACCGCCGATCGCGGCCGATTGAGAGAGGATGGTAATGCTCATGTGGATAGTCTCGTCGCGTTGATGATGTGCTTATTTATCGGCTTCGACAGCGTCGGCAAGTGCCGCCAGCGTGTGGAAGTGATAGTCGGGCACAGTGTGTTTGGATTCGATGGTGCCGCCGGAGCTCTTCTTGTCGTGACGACGCTCGATCCAGCAAGTGGTGATGCCCAGGCTCTTGGATACACCGATGTCATGATATTGGCTTTGCGCGACATGCAGATTGTCGGCTTGCAGATAACCCCAGGCACCTTCGAAACGACCACGGGCATAGGCGAAGTAACGGGGATCAGGTTTTTCGCAGAGCGCGTCGTCGCAGCTCAGCAGCATGTCGAACGGCTCGCCCAGCGTCGCCGAGAAATGCTTGAGTGCCCAGGTTTGTGCATTGGTCATGGTGACCAGTTTGAAATGCTTGCGCAAACGCTGCAGCGCGGCGACCGAGTCAGGAAAGGCCGGCCAGTCGGCGACTGAGTCACGCAGGCCGGTTGCCAGTGCCGCTGAATCCGGCAGCCCCAGTCCGGGAGCGATCACGTGCCAGCAGCGTTCCAGATCATCCGGATACCAGCCGGTGTTGCCGTCTGCCCGGGCGCTACGGTAAGCCGCAAGAAATTCTTCATCGCTAATTTTGCTATCGGGCACCGCTTTGCGCAGATAGGCCAGCATGCCGCCTTCGAAGTCGATGAGGGTACCGACGACATCAAATGTGAGCACCTTAAATTTTTTCAGAGACATGTAAGTTCCAGTGATAACGAACGGCAACACCGGGCAAGGCTGCCACGGCTGGATTGATGGGGAATGCCACAATGAACAAGCATAATGCGATGGTAGCGGCCCGGTTCAGCAAACTGAGGCGAGTCAGCGGCACAGGATGTTGTTGTTACGCGCTGATTTGGCATTTTCTTGTGACCCAAAATCAGGGGCTGCCGAGCTTGCCGCAGGCGTGCTAGTAACCGCGCTGACGATCAATCAATCCGGTCAGCGGCAGGCCGACGCGATGGCGGCGGATATTGTCGAGCACGGCATCGACACCGCCGGCCGGCTGGGTCATGCTGGCGATATGGGGCGTGAGGGTGATGGCTGGATGCGACCAGAACGGATGATCCGGTGCCGGCGGTTCAGGTTCGCAGACATCGAGCACGGCTTGTGACAGTTGCCCGCTGTGCAGGGCTGCCAGCAAATCGGCGTCGATCAACTGTGCGCCGCGGCCGACATTGATCAATGACGCGCCCATGGGCAACTGGTTAAACAAGCGCTGGTTCAGGATGCCACGGGTATCGTCGGTCAGCGGCAACAGACAAATCAGAATATCGGTACGAGCGAGGAAATGCGCCAAACCGTCGCTGCCGCTATAGCAGTCCACGCCCGGCAGGGTATGGGCAGAACGGCTCCAGCCGGCGCAAGGGAAACCCAAACTGCTCAACTGCTTCAAGACAGCCTGGCCCAGTATGCCCAGGCCAAGTACACCGATGCGATTGCTGCTCATCGGTTTGACCACCTGCGCCTGCCAGCGTTGGTCGCGCTGCTGTTGTGCATACAGCCGGCTATGCCGGTAGATGCCGAGCACGGCATGGGTGACATATTCCACCATGCCGGCGGCGATGCCGGGTTCGATCATGCGCACCACCGGAATATGTGCCGGCAGCCCGGAAATATCGAACTGATCAATCCCGGCGCCGACCGAAAATAGGATCTCGACATTGGGGAACTGGCCGAGCATATCTTCTGGCGGCAGCCATGCTGCCAGGTAGCGCACGGCATGGCGGTCACCGGTGTCGGGCCAGCAGTGAAATGGCATCTGCGGGGCCTTTTGCGCAAATAGCCGGGCCCATTCGGCGCCGCGTACGGGGTCTGCTTTATACAGAAAACTCATGCTGTTTCCTCACTTGTTCTTCGGTGTATGGTTGTCGGCCGTTTGGCAGCCGTTTAGCAGCCGTTTAGCTGCCGGTTTAGCCAAGTGCCTGATTGATAAGGGCGTACAGACGGCGTTGCGGATCACCTTGCGCAGGGCTGCCCTTGCACATGGACACGACCGTATCGACGCGGGTCAAGCCGATGTCGCTGAGCCATTCGCTTAAGCCCGCGTGGTCAGGTACGTCAACACGCATGAAGGTACCGCTATAGGTATTGATCCAATGGCTGATCAGGGCCTTGGCATGATCGGCATCCGGCGCCACCACCGGGCCAATGGCTCGCCCATGCCCAAAGCGGCGTACCAGCGCAAAACCGAGCATGCCGCTGTCACCGGCGATGGCGATGCCTTCCGAGACTTCCATGAGGGCCGTGATGACGGCGCTACGATCCATGCCGCTGGCACGTTGGTCCAGCGCCAGCAGCCGTGGCGTGTCATTGACCCCCAGCGGACGGATACGCACACCGGCAGGCAGTGCCACCAAGGGAGTTTGAAAGATGCTGCCCTGATGCTGATGCAATTTCCCGGTCGCGACGAAGCCGAGTTTTTCGTAAAGCGGCTGGCCTGCCGGCGTGGCATTTAACAGCACGCTACGCTCACCTGCCTCGGCCAGCAAGCGTTCCATGAGCTGACGGCCCAGTCCCAGTCCTTGCAATGCATTGGCCACGATGACCATGCCCAGCGCAGCATGGGAAGTGCCATAGCGCCACAGCAGGCCACTGCCGGCGATGCTGGGTAGCGTACTGTCAGTGCTCTTGCTCTCGATCACGAAGCCGCTTCCGAGTGCCTGGACAAATTGCCAGTCATCCAGGCGGTGCGGCCATTTCAACGCCAGCGTCAGACGCTGAGCAGCTTCCATATCCGTGGCGCGCATGGTGCGCAGGGAAAATTGCTGGGGCGGAGTAGTAGAGGGAACTGCTGGGCTTGGCATAGACATTCCTTATTGGAAGCTCCGGCTGATCAGGACTGCGGGTCAACGTTCATCATGCCTTGGAATGCCATGCAGGATGAAGTCTTCGATGGGACATTTTCGCAATCTTATAGCAATCTGCCGTGGTTTCTCGGCACAAAATAACACCGGTTCGGCATTAGCATCGTGTTGTTATGCATGCCGCAGTATGCCGCTGCGTCCCTTTATTTGTCCCTTTATTTTCAGCTTACTGTCAGGAAATAGCTATGTTCGATTTTTCTCCCGAGCAGGTTGTCGTCAGGAGCGCGCACTTCATTGGCGGGCTCTATATTGATGCAGCCGAAAATTATCTTGAGGTAGTGCGTCCTTCCGACGGACAAGTCTATGCCGAGCTGCCGTTGGCCAATGCAGAATTGGTTGATCGGGCTGTGGAAAATGCCTGGCAGGCATTCAAATCCAGCACTTGGGCCAGCCAGCCGCCGCGCGACCGTGCCCGCATCATGCGCCGCTGGGCTGATCTGATCGATGCCGATGTGGCAACGCTGGCACCGCTGGAGGCGGTGGGTTCGACCCGCCCTGTCAAAGATGCAGCGCAGTGGGATGTTCCTTTCACGGCGGAGGGAATTCGCTTCTTCGCCGAGCTGGCCGACAAGTCCGGCGGCGAGGTGGCAGCTACCCGCAGCGATCATCTTGGCATGACACTGACAGAACCATATGGCGTCATCGCCGCGATTGCGCCGTGGAATTTTCCACTGGTGATGGCTTCCTGGAAAATTGCACCGGCCATGGCCGCTGGTAATGCAGTCGTATTGAAGCCTTCCGAGATGACCCCGTTCAGTGTCTTGCGTTTGGCCGAGCTGGCGATTCAGGCTGGCGTGCCGGCAGGCATCTTCAATGTCATTCAAGGTGACGGTCGTAGCACCGGCGATATGCTGTGTCGTCATCCGAAAGTGTCCAAGGTCACCTTTACCGGCTCAACCGCAACCGGTGCCGCCATCATGCGTACCTGTGCGGACAGCGGCACGAAGCCGGTCACGCTGGAGCTTGGAGGGAAAAGCCCGCAGATCGTGTTTGCCGACGCCCCCGATCTGGACAAAACGGCGCGCATGGTCGCTGCTGCGATTTCCGGCAATGCCGGGCAGGTATGCGTGGCAGGTTCGCGTCTGATTGTGCAGCGTCATGCCGCAGACCAAATGATCGACGGCATCAAACATGCATTCGATGCCTTGCGGCCAGGCGTGACCTGGTCACAGGCGACCACGCTGGCGCCGATTATTTCGAATAGACAGAATGAACGTATCGGCATGATCGTCGACCGCAGTATCTCTGCCGGTGCGCAACTGATTACCGGTGGCGCGCGCGTGCCGGGCAGTATGGCGCATTATCTGCCGACCATTCTGGCCGGGGTAAATTCTGCTACCGAAGCAGTGCACGCAGAAATCTTCGGCCCGGTCCTGACGGTGCAAACCTTCGAAGACGAAGCTGAAGCGCTGGCGCTGGCGGCACATCCTGATTATGGTTTGGCCGCCGGTGTGCACACGGCCGATCTGGGGCGTGCACTGCGCTTTGCGCGTGCGCTCGAAGCCGGCACAGTATGGATCAACCGCTATGGGCGTACTGCTGATTTCATCATCCCAACCGGCGGCTATAAACGCTCGGGCATGGGCAAGGATCTTGGGCGTCAGGCCTTCGAAGCGAATTTGCGCATCAAGAGTGTGTTGATCGATTTTTCCAATTGAATATTCGCAGGAATGTGTGACGCAGAGAGTACAAAAACGCCAGGTGATGCCTGCCGCAATAGCAAGAGCGGCATGTGCAGCATCCGCACTAACTTGGTGAAGTTGCGTTAAATCTGCTCTACATGCGCGCATTGCTGCACTGCTCGGCAAGCTATGCTGATTGCGTCGGTCAAAACACATGATTGTGTTTCGCGATGCCTCAAAAAAGGAATAAATGCTGCGTTTCGCTATGTTGTAATTCACTTCAGGAAATGTCTTTGTAACGAAGTCCTTGCACTACCCAAGAGAACTGCCCGATTCTTTTTTTTCGCCACCATTGAGGCGCGCGATCACTTTTGACAGGAAGATTTGCAATGAGTATTTTCAAGCCAAAATTCATCACCTTCGATTGCTACGGCACGCTGACCCGTTTTCAGATGTCGGACACTGCCCGCACCTTGTATGCCGATCGTGTCGCGGAGGCCGACATGCCGTTCTTCCTGCGTCAGTTCGCTGCTTACCGTCTGGATGAGGTGCTGGATCAATGGAAGCCTTATGAGCAAGTCGTCAAGAATGCCATCAAGCGCACCTGTGCACGCTGGAATATCCAGACCACTGAAGAAGAAGCTGGCAGCTTTTACAGGGCCGTGCCAAGCTGGGGGCCGCATGCCGATGTGCCGCAACCGCTGGCGCGCGTGGCCAAGGAATTCCCGCTGGTGATTTTCTCGAATGCCGCCGACGAACAGATCATGCACAACGTCGAGAAGCTCGGCGCACCTTTCCACAAGGTCTTTACGGCGCAACAGGCGCAAGCCTACAAGCCGCGTCTGCGCGCCTTCGAATACATGCTCGACAACCTGAACTGCAATCCTGAAGATGTACTACACGTGTCGTCTAGCCTGCGCTACGACCTGATGCCGGCTGCTGATATGGGAATCAAGAACAAAGTCTTTGTGGCGCGCGGTCATGAACCATCGACACCGCATTACGGCTATACCGAAATTTCCGACCTGAGCGGCTTGCCGGGCGTAGTCGGACTCTAAGCCTGGAATGCTGCGTGTGTGTTCCAGGAAAAAACGCCGGTGCGGTGGCCGGTCATCTTCGTGCTTGAACTTCTTTGGTGAGGCTTTTCATGAGTAAGCAAAAATTCGAACAAAACTCTGCAGTGGATACCATCGTCTCTGGCGATGCCATCGAGAACGTGCGTGGCGGCTTTACCCGCCGCGACATGATGCGCACCGTCCTTGCCGGCAGCCTGATGGGCGCGACTGCAAGCGGCCTGCTTACCGTTACTGGGTCGGCACTGGCACAAACCGCAACGCCGCGCCGTGGCGGCAAGATCAAAATTGCCACGCAATCGAGTGCGACTTCCGATACGCTGGACCCGGCCAAGACCGCACACTCCACTGATTACACCCGTGTGCATATGTTCTACAACGGCCTGACCACGTTAGATACCAAGCTGGGGCCGCAAATGGTATTGGCAGAAGAAATGAACACCAATGACGCCACCTTGTGGACGGTCAAGCTGCGTAGCGGCGTTCGTTTTCACGATGGCAAGCCATTGACACCTGCCGATGTGGTGTTTTCGCTGATGCGTCACAAGGACCCGGCAACGGCGTCCAAGGTCAAGGTCATCGCCGATCAGTTCGAGTCGATCAAGGCGAGCGGCCCCAACGAAGTGCAAATCAGGCTGGTTGGTCCCAATGCTGACTTGCCGGTGATCCTGGCGACCGCACAATTCCTGATTATCAAGGAAGGCACGAGCAACTTCACGACTGCCAACGGTACCGGTGCCTTCAAGTGCAAGGAGTTCACGCCCGGCGTGCGCACCATCGGCGTACGCAATGAGGAATACTGGAAATCCGGCAAGCCTTATCTGGATGAAGTTGAATTGTTCGGTATTCCAGATGAAGCCGCGCGTGTCAATGCACTGCTGTCCGGCGACGTGCACTGGATCAATGAGGTCAATCCGCGTTCGGCATCGCGCATCAAGTCGACCGACGGCTATACCGTGATAGAAACCAAATCCGGTCTCTACACTGATCTGGTGATCCGTCAGGATGTGGCACCCGGCAATAGCATGGATTTCACGCTCGGAATGAAGTATCTGATGGACCGCGAGCAGGTCAAGACGGCTGCCTTCCGTGGTTATGCCGTGGTCGCCAACGACCAGCCGATTGATCCGACCAACCGTTTCTTCTTCGCTGGTCTGCCGCAACGTCCTTACGATCCGGACAAGGCCAAGTTCCATCTGCAAAAAGCCGGCGTCATCGGCAGCACCATTCCACTGGTGGCCTCGGTTGCCGCAGGTGGCTCGGTCGACATGGCATTGTTATTGCAACAGTCGGCGCAGAAGATCGGGCTGAAGCTCGATGTCAAACGCCTGCCGGCAGATGGTTACTGGTCTAATCAATGGATGAAGGTGCCACTCGGCTACGGCAACATCAATCCACGTCCCAGCGCTGACATTTTGTTCACCCAGTTCTTCAAATCGGATGCGCAATGGAACGAGTCGGGCTGGAAGAATACGCAGTTCGATCAATTGTTAGTCGCTGCGCGCGGTCAGACCGATTTTGAAAAACGCAAGCAGATGTATGCCGATATGCAGACACTGGTGAGCGAAAAGGGCGGCATAGGAATTCCAGTATTCATCATCAACCTGGAAGGTATCAGCAGTAAGATCAAGGGCGTGCAACCGATTCCGTTGGGTGCGTTCATGAATTACACGAGTGCCGAGTATGTCTGGCTGGAAACCTGATCGGTACTAGCAGTATTTGGAATCAGGTGCGGGCATCAGGTGCCGGCATAGCTGCCGCGCTGCCGGAGCGTCATCGAAAAGATGGTCGTGATGGTAGTGATGGTTGTGATACGGCAATATGTCTGCACCGCAGCTCTTAGGCAAGGACCTGTCCACAAAGGATTGATATGAACGGTATGGTCGGGCGTCTTATCCTGCGCCGTCTGGCACTGGGGGTGTTAACCCTGTTTCTGGTGTCGGTCGGCGTATTTTTCATCACCAATTTGTTGCCGGGAGATGCCGCCCAGACTGCGCTGGGACAAGCGGCCACACCGGAGACAGTGGCCGCCCTGCGCTTGCAGTTTGGCCTGGATCTGCCGGCACCGCTGCGTTATGCCCATTGGCTCTTCGGTTTGCTGTCGGGCAACCCCGGTATTTCACTGGTCAATAATTCTCCGGTGGCACAAATGATTGCCGGTCGGCTGCCGGCGTCGTTGTTGCTTGCCGGTGTGACGGCAGCAGTATCGGTACCGCTGGCGCTCGTACTGGGCATCACCTCAGCCATGTATCGTGGTTCCTGGTTCGACCGTATCGTGAATGTGACGGCGGTGTCACTGGTGTCGGTGCCAGAATTTCTGGTGGCAACGATTGCGGTCATGCTCTTTGCCGTCAAACTGCGCTGGCTGTCGGCACTATCGCATACCTCTGACATCGCCACTTTCGGGCAGTTTGTCAAAGCCTATGCGATGCCGGTCATGACCTTGTGTTGCGTGATTGTGGCGCAGATGTCGCGCATGACACGCGCTGCGGTGATCGATCAACTACGCTCGTCGTACGTCGAAATGGCCTTGCTCAAAGGCGTCAATCCGACCCGTATCGTGTTGCGCCATGCGCTGCCGAACGCCATCGGGCCAATTGCCAATGCCGTGGCGCTGAGTCTGTCGTACCTGCTGGGCGGCGTCATTATCGTCGAAACGATTTTCAACTATCCCGGTATCGCCACGCTGATGATCGATGCGGTCACGACGCGCGACATGCCGCTGGTGCAAGCCTGTTCCATGATTTTCTGTGCCGGCTATTTGTTGCTGGTACTCGCCGCCGATGTGCTTGCCATCCTCTCCAATCCAAGGCTGAGAAATCGATGAAACCCGCTCATGAATCCTCGGCAAGGCCCGTGATTACCGCGCAAAAACGGCGGCGTAACGGTCGTTCCTGGCTGGGCCTGATTGGTCTGGCGATCGTCTTGTTCTGGCTGGCCATGGCCCTGCTGGGTCCCAGCATTTCCCCTTATGACGCCGGTGCCATCGTCGATGTCGATGTGTTCAGTGGCATCAGCAGAAAGTTCTGGTTGGGCACCGACTACCTGGGCCGCGACATGCTCAGCCGCATCTTGTTTGGCACGCGTTACACCATCGGTCTGGCGTTGGCGGCGACCTTGCTGGCCTGCTCGGTGGGTACGGCGATTGCCTTGTTTGCAGCACTGACCGGCGGCTGGGTTGATGCGCTCATCAGTCGCGTGCTGGATGCCTTGATATCGATTCCCAGCAAAATGTTTGCGTTATTGATGGTGGCGACCTTTGGATCGTCAGTGTGGCTGCTGATCCTGACTGCCGCCATTACCTATATGCCAGGCTCTTACCGCATCGTGCGGTCACTGGCGGTCAATATTCAGACGATGGAATATGTACAGGCCGCACGCGCCCGTGGCGAAGGAGTGTTGTATATCACCTGTGTGGAAATGCTGCCCAATATGATTGGCCCGGTGCTGGCCGATATGGGCTTGCGTTTCGTGTTTGTGGTGTTGCTGCTCAGTGGCCTGAGTTTTCTGAGTCTCGGGGTGCAGCCGCCGGATGCGGACTGGGGCTCGCTGGTACGTGAAAATATTTCCGGTTTGGGTGAGGGGGCCACAGCCGTCATCATGCCAGCACTAGCGATTGCCATGCTGACCATCGGCGTCAATCTGCTGATCGATAATTTGCGTGGCAAACGCGCCAGGAAGGACTGAGGCCATGAATCACAGCGATAAAGATAATGCCCAGGAACCGGCAGCACTGGTCGAGGTAAGCGCTCTGCGGGTGGTTGCCAGTAAAGATGACGGCGATGATGTGGTGATCGTCAAAGACGTCGATTTTTCGATTGCACGCGGTGAAGTGCTGGCCTTGATCGGCGAGTCCGGTTCCGGCAAGACCACCATTGCCTTGTCGTTGATGGGCTATGCGCGCGCCGGCTGCCATATTGCCGGTGGCCGCATCAGGATCGGTCAACGCGAGGTGTTGTCGATGAACCAGGCTGCGCTGGAAGACATGCGCGGTTGCGACGTGGCCTATATTGCGCAAAGTGCGGCTTCGGCCTTCAACCCTGCGCGCACCTTGATGGATCAGGTGATCGAAAGTGCCCTGAACCACAAGACCATGTCGCGTGCAGCGGCGCAAGCCAAGGCAATCGGTTTGTTTCGCGCATTGGCCTTGCCTGACCCCGAGCATATTGGCGAACGCTATCCGCATCAGGTGTCCGGCGGACAGTTGCAACGCGCCATGGCGGCGATGGCATTGATTACGGATCCCGAGTTGGTAATTCTGGATGAGCCGACCACCGCGCTTGACGTCACCACACAGATCGAAGTGCTGCGCGCCTTCAAGAATGTGGTCAAGGAAATCGGCACGACCGCCGTCTATGTTTCGCATGATCTGGCGGTGGTGGCGCAGATGGCTGATCGCATTATTGTGTTACGCGATGGCAGCGTACGCGAGGTTGGCGTTACTGCGCAAATTTTGACGGCGCCGGCCAATGCCTATACTCAAAGCCTGTTGGCGGCAGCGGCTCCGGCCGTGAGTCTGCCTGCCAGTGCTGCCACCGTCTCGGTACAGTCGTCGTATGCGCAACTGATCGAACAGAAAGAGCCCTTGTTGCGCATTCGCGGTCTGATTGCCGGCTATGGCAGCCCGGATGGCAGGGGCTTGCCGGGCGTGCGTATTCTCGACGACATCAATTTGAAGATCGAGCGCGGCAGCACCATCGGCATCATCGGTGAGTCTGGCTCAGGAAAAACCACGCTGGCGCGCGCCGTGGCCGGCATGATTGCACCGGCACGCGGCAGCATTGCACTCGACGGTATGCCATTGTCGCCGACGCTGGCTGGCCGCTCGCGGGAACAATTCCGACGCATTCAGATTGTGTTTCAAAATGCCGATACGGCGCTCAATCCAGCCCATTCCATCGGTCGTATCTTGAGTCGTCCGCTGGCCTTCTATCATGGCCTGTCGGGCGAGGCTATGCGTAAGCGCACGGCAGAATTGCTGGATCTGGTGCAACTGCCGGCCAACGTGGCAAACCGCCTGCCCGGCGAGCTCTCCGGCGGCCAGAAACAACGCGCCAATCTGGCGCGCGCGCTGGCGGCCAAACCGGATCTGATTTTGTGTGATGAAGTGACCTCGGCGCTCGACACGGTGGTGGCCGCCGCCATTCTGGAATTGCTGGCCGAGTTGCGCCGCGAGCTGAATGTTTCCTATATGTTCATCAGCCACGATATCAGCACCGTACGTGCGATCTGCGATGACATCGTCGTGCTGTACGCCGGCCGCATGGTGGCCAACCGACCACGTGAGGCGATGATGGCACCGCCTTATCACCCGTATTCGCACTTGCTGTTGTCGTCAGTGCCGGCGTTGCGTCAGGGTTGGTTGGAACAAGTCTGCGGCCGTACTCCGGATAAGCTGCCGCCGATTGGCGAGGTCTCGGCCTCGGCGGATATCTGCGCGTTCCTGCCACGCTGTACGATGCGAGTCGATGGCGTCTGCAATAGCGTGCCGCCCCGTCGCCGCAATATGGAGCATGGCGGTGAAATACTATGTCATCGTTCTGATGCCGATCTGCAACGCATGCAACTGCCGCTCATACCGGTCGAAGGAGTGACCGTATGAGCGGCGGGGCAAAATCACGGTTCGTGAGGTTGGGCGAGACTGGCCGCACAGCAGTTCATTTTTTCGTGGATGGCCAGCGTGTATCGGCCATGCAGGGAGATACCCTACTGACGGCCATGTTGCAGCAGGGCGATCATGTGCGTCGCTCTGAGTTCGGCGGCGAGAAACGTGCCGGATTTTGCCTGATGGGCGCCTGTCAGGATTGCTGGGTATGGAATGCTGAGGGCGGCCGCCTGCGCGCCTGCTCGACCGAAGTGCTTGAAGGCATGGCTGTTTCTACTAACGCACCGGAGTCGACATGGCCCAACCTCGCATAGTGATCATTGGCGCTGGCCCGGCCGGGGTGCGCTGTGCAGAAGCTTTTGTGGCGGCCGGGCTGAAGCCGACCGTCATCGACGAAGGCCGCCGCGATGGCGGGCAAATCTATCGACGTCAACCGGCCAATTTTTTACGTTCCTACGCTGCGTTGTACGGCACCGAAGCGGGCCGGGCCGAAGCCTTGCATGCCAGTTTCGACAAGCTGCAAGGCAAGATGGATTATTTGCCGCAGACGTTGGCCTGGAATATCAGCGAAGGTCGCGTGCATCTGATGCACAACGACGGCGTACGACGTGCCTCCAGCCTGGCTTACGACATTCTGGTGTTATGCACCGGTGCTACCGACCGGCTGATGCCGACTCCGGGCTGGGAATACGCCGGAACCTATACGCTGGGCGCCGCCCAGGTGGCGCTGAAATCACAAGCAGTTGCGGTCGGACGTCAGATCGTCTTTCTCGGCAGCGGCCCTTTGCTGTATCTGGTGGCCAGCCAATATATCAAGGCCGGTGCACAGGTCGCGGCAGTGTTGGATACCTCGGCGTTGGCGCTGCAATGGCGCGCCTTGCCAAAATTGTGTGCGCGACCGAGCTTGCTCTGGAAAGGGATGTTGCTGCTTCGGGCGATTCGTCGTGCGGGTGTGCCAATTCTGCGTGGCGTGACACCGATACACATCGCCGGCGACGCTGAGAGCGGCGTGCAGGGCGTGCGCTATCGCACCGCCGCCGGGGCGGAACAGCACCTGGTCTGCGATGCGGTGGCCATGGGCTACCACTTGCGTGCAGAAACCCAACTGGCTGATCTGGCCCGTTGCGAATTCAGTTTTGATACGGCCTCGCGCCAGTGGCTGCCGCAGGTTGACGAACAAGGCCGCAGTTCGGTAGCCGGCGTGTATCTGGCTGGCGACGGCGTGCGCATACGCGGTGCCGATGCTGCCGAGAACGCTGGACGGCTGGCGGCATTGACAGCGCTTGCAGATCACGGCTATGCAGTGGCACCAGAGCAAACGGCGACATTGCTGCAGCAGCAGTTGCCCATGGAAGATTTCCGGCTCGGCTTGCAGCAGGCGTTTCCGTGGCCTGCTGGACAAGCTGCGGCGTTGCCCGATACAACAGTGATCTGCCGCTGCGAAGGGATTACCGCTGGCGAGCTGCGTGCCGTCGTCAATCTTAAAGGTGCACGTGAAGCCAACCGCGCCAAAGCCTTCAGCCGGGTGGGCATGGGCCGTTGCCAGGGACGTTACTGCGGTCATGCTGGCGCTGAAGTGATTGCCGCTGCGCTCGACTGTCCCATTGCTGAAGTAGGGCGCTTGCGCACGCAGGCACCGGTCAAGCCGCTGGCATTCAATGTGGTAGAGGAGCAGCAATGAGCGCCCGCGTCTTTCAGGCTGATGTCATTATTATCGGTGGCGGCATTATGGGTAGCGCCGCCGCCTTTTTTCTGCGCCGCCGTGGGCGTTCGGTGATCTTGCTGGAACGTGGCTTGCTCGGCCAGCAGGCTAGTGGTACCAATTTTGGCAATGTGCGTCGACAAGGTCGGGCATTGCTGCAATTGCCGTTGGCCAATCGCTCGCTGGCGATCTGGCAAAAATTGCCGGAATTGATCGGCGAGGATGTGGAGTTTCTGCCCTCCGGCCATATGCGCATTTGCTATGGGACGGATCGACTGGCGATGTTCGAAGACTACGCCCGCAAGGCCCGCGATTACGATCTGGAGCTGGAATTGCTCAGTGGCGCCAAATTGCGCGAGCGTTTTCCCTTTCTGGGGCCGCAAGTCGGTGGCGCCTCTTATTCTGCGCTGGATGGACATGCCAATCCGCGTTTGGCGGCACCGGCATTCGGCCGCGCAGCGGCCCGCGCAGGTGCGCAGATCTTTGAAAACACCGAAGTGGTCGCAGTCGAAAAAGACGGCGTCGATTTTCGTGCGACGGCGACCGATGGCTGCACGTTTCGGGCCCCGGCCATGCTTATTACCGCCGGTGCCTGGGCCAATAAACTGAGCACGCAATTCGGCGAAACGGTCAATCTGGTGGCGCATGGCCCGCAAATGGGCGTGACAGAGCCGGTACCATACGGCCTCAAGACGGTAGTGGGGGTGTCAGCACCGACGGATCTTGAAACGCTGTATTTTCGTCAGATTCCACGTGGCAACATCATCTTTGGTGGTGGTCAGCGCGGTCCGGCCTATCCGGATCTCCAACGTGCCTATGTCAGGCCGGAAAATACACTGAACCAGTTACGCCAACTGCAGCGCATTGCGCCGGCGTTGCGTCAGCTCAATGTGATCCGGGTCTGGTCCGGCATAGAAAGCTATCTGCCGGACGATTTTCCCATCATGGGCGCCAGCGCCCGCGTGGCCGGATTGCATTACGCCTTCGGCTTTTGCGGCGCCGGATTCCAGCTCGGACCTGGTGTCGGTGATGTCATGGCGGAGTTGATCGCAACCGGTAGCACCTCGACACCGATTGCGCCGTTTTCGATCAGTCGGTTTGTGCAGCCAGAAACCTTGGCTGCCACGGCCTGAGCACATTTTCTTCATTTCCAGCGAACAGTCATGAGTCATATCGTCATCGTCGGCGCCGGTATTGTCGGCATTTCCATTGCCCGCGACGCGCTCAAGCGCGGTCATCGGGTCACGATTCTAGAGCAAAGCAGCGTACCGAATCCGCACAGCGCCTCGTTTGATTCGCATCGCATGATCCGTTATCACTACGGTGCCTTCGGTGGTTACACGCGCATGGTGACGCCGGCATTCGATGCATGGGAGCGGGTCTGGAACGATCTGGGCCATGTGCATTTTGAAAATACCGGGGCGATTGCCATCAGTCTTGAAGCCAACGACTATGGCGAAAAGACGCTCAAGACATTTCGTGAAGTCGGGCAGGAGCATGAGGTACATGACCGCGCCGCAATGGAGGCGTGCTTCCCGCATCTGGACTTGCCGGCCCATGCCTGGGGCGTGACGGGCGGCCGTGGCGGTCCTTTGTTTGCGGGCCGGATTGTCACTGAATTGACGCAATGGGTACTTGACCACGGCGCTGTCATTCGAGCCCATTGCAAGGTCAATGCCGTCGATCTGGAACGCGGCGTGGCCACACTGGCCGATGGCGGCGAAGTCGTTGGCGATTTGCTGGTCGTTGCAGCAGGGGCCTGGATTTCGCGCTTGTTGCCGGAACGCTTCGGTAACAGTCCGACCTTCCGCCAGGGACTTTGCTACGTTGAGCCACCTGCCAGTTATGTGGAAAGCTGGCGGCAGTCGCCGGCCATTGTTGCCATTGGTGATCATGGCGGCTACACATTGCCGGATCGGCGCGGTGCCGGTCTCAAATTCGGTCATGGTGGCCATCGCAAGCTGGCCAAGCCAGAAGCGTTGGGCTTCGGTTCCGATCTGGCGGCGGAAAGCGCCGTCATTCTGGGCGCGTTCAAGCCCTATCTCAAAGAACCTGACGGCTACAAACCGATCCGCATTCAAGTCGGTTTCTATGAAATGGATAGTTCGCGCCGTTTCAATCTCGAGACGCACGGCCACGGTGTGGTGGTAACCAACTGCGATGGTCAGATGTTTAAATTCGGTCCATTGCTGGGCGAACGCATCATGGGCATGTTCGAAGGTCAGCAAAGCGCCGCCGATCTGAGCAGATGGGCGGCCGGTTATTCGCGCGACGGCAATTGATACTCAAATCGATTTTTTTCAATGCGTAGTGCGTGTTGAGAGAATGACGATGTTGATTTGCTGTCCCTTTGACAGGCTTGCTCCTCGATTACCGTTGCAGTCGATCTGAGTTATCCACATTTTGTGTGGATAGTCTTGTGGGTAATGTCTCTTTGTTCAAACTATCTCATTGAAAGCAAAGAAGATTTAAATTCTGCATATATTTTTGGCGTTTGCTCATCGGCTCTTGCGCAGCATATCCAATAAATAAGCGCCGATATTTGGCGGTGGACGGGAGCGATTCGCCAGAGCGACGACGTTGGTTGGCATATCAAGTGCCAGTTTCCTGATCTGAATTTCCGACCCTGCCATCTCATCGCGTTCAGCACGGTCGACTTCATCGTGGTTGATCCAATCCAATAACGTCTGCGGGGTGCCGCCGATCATGGGGCAACCGATTCGACTTGCCGCCCACATCGACGAGTGTTCGCTGCGCTGTTCATGTACCAGGCGCACAGCCCGCTGACGCGCTTCAGGGGAGACTTGCCTGGCTTCCTGTTTACTGCAGCATTCTCTCAAGTGTTGCTGCCCCCCACAAAATCCGGTGCGCTTCACCATGCCCGCTGAGAGTGGCCTTGTATTTCATGCCGTTCTGATGAAAACTACGCATAAGGATGTTTTTTTTGTATTGAAATGCCGAGTCTGAAAAATTCACACTGCTAACAAACTGGATATCCCTGTTTTGAGTGAGGTTTTACTGTTGGATCAAGTTCAACCCAGGCATTGAATGCCGGCGGCGACGTAGTTCATTGCCACTTTATCTGTCACTTTCGGTATGAAATATTTTTTTTAGGCAATGTTCGAGGTTAATTTGATGTATGAATTCATGGAGGCGCAGTCGCGCATTTTCTCGGCGACATTCTTCGGTAGATTGGTCCGCCGCGTACCCGTATTTGTTGCAGTTTTGTCTCTGTTCGTGTTTTTTGCGGTTGCCCCCTTCGCTAAGGTTCCACTTCCCCGCGTGCCAGCGTTTATCCCGATTTATGAATCGGTGCTGATCGTCAGTGACTTGATCACTTCTGTACTGTTGTTTGGTCAGTTTGCGATTGTGCGATCGAAGGCGCTGATGCTGCTGGCCAGTGGTTATTTTTTCACGGCAATCATTGCGATCGCGCACATGCTGACCTATCCCGGTGTTTTCTCGGAGACCGGCCTGCTGGATGCCGGGCCGCAAAGTACAGCGTGGATTTACATGTTTTGGCACGCAGGGTTTCCGATTTTCGTGATTGCGTATGCGCTGCTCAAGGATCGTAAATATGGCGTTGATTCGATGAGCGTAACTCGAATGCGTACCATTTTGTTCATGCTTGGGGCAATACTTGGCGCGGTGGTCGGCATCGTCATACTGACCACGACAGGTAAGCATCTGTTACCTGCGATCATGGAGGCTAACCACTACACACCCGTGATGCTGTTCGTGGCATGTACGACATGGGGACTCTGTTGTATCGCCCTGGCTGTGCTTTGGCATCGGAAACCGCACACGACTATCGACCTCTGGCTGATGGTGGTGCTTTGTGTCTGGGTATGTGATGTCGCGCTGAGTTCGGTGGTCAATGGCGGACGCTATGATTTAGGCTTCTACAGTGGCCGGCTCTATGGGTTGCTGGCGGCAAGTTTGGTGCTGCTGTTACTGTTGATCGAAAATAGCTTGTTGCATTCCAGGCTGGCCGCGGCGTTTGTGGAACTCAAGCGCCTCGCCACGACCGACCATTTGACTAGAACGGCCAACCGACGGGCTTTTGACTCGGTGTTCACGGACGAATGGATGCGGGCAAATTTCACGGGCGCACCGCTATCGCTGCTGATGGTGGACGTCGATTTCTTCAAGCGCTTCAACGATCATTATGGTCACGCACAGGGAGATCAGTGTTTGATGTCCGTTGCCACCAGTCTGCTTGAAAATGCATTGCGCAGTAGAGATCTGGTGGCGCGTTATGGCGGCGAGGAATTTGTGATATTGCTGCCAGAAACTGACGTGATGGAGGCGGCGCACGTTGCGCAGCGTATGTGCGACGCCATTGCGGCACTGGCGATCCCTCATGCCGATTCAGATGTGGCACCACACGTAACAGTCAGTGTCGGCGCTGCTAGCTGCATGTCGATGGATGATGGTGTCCCGCAAGATTTAATCAAGGCAGCAGACCGCGCCCTGTATATGGCCAAAGCCGCTGGACGCGCCCGTGTGAGCGTGGAGAGCATGGCCGCGACCGCGTAAATTCGGAACGCGAGACGGCTGATTCATCAGCATGCATTGGTGCGTACCCACGACTGCGTCGTGGCTAGTTATGCCTCTTCCTGTCTGACTATTCATGCAAGGCCTTGGCATTCAGGGCAGCAGCGCTGTGGTATCAGGTGGCACCACCTGTACGATTCGGCAGCGGTGTTTCTGCTAAGCTAGCCCTGGATATCATTCAAAGCTGCTCGGCGGAATTTCCTGGCTCAGCACGGCGCGGACAGATCTTTGTCGATATCCTTTTCGCACGATGCGATCACCATGGTGGCCACGCAATTGCCCAGCAAATTGCCGAGTGCACGTGCGATGCCGACAAACCAGTCGATCGACAGCATGAACACCAGGCCGACCACCGAAATGGCCGCAATGGTCGTCAAGCTCGCCGCCAGAATCACCACCGCCGAACCGGTAAAAGCATGTGCATCCTTGGAGGTGATCAAGGCCGCAGCCAGGATCATCACTAAATCGTCAAACGCCAGATGGGTGTTGGTTGCTTGCGCGATGAACACGGCGGCCATCGTCAGCCAAATCGAAAAGGCGTCGAGATTGAATGACTATCTGGTCGGGATGACAATAATCACACCCCAGAACCAGTACCGGCTAAAGTAGGAATTCTCGTAGATGTTCAATATTTAGTTGATTTAGATCAAGCATGGTCATAGTGCTGCAAGAAAACAGCATTTGCATTGGTATGGATCGTGTAGGAGTGCGATAGCATGTTCCTCATGATTTGTGGCTAACATCATCACGGCTAAAACAGACGGGTTCGCATGCGTACCCATGTGCATAAGGAGACACCTCTTGGAATTCAAGGACTACTATCAGATTCTCGGGGTAGAACGGGAAGCGACGGCCGAAGAGATCAAGAAGGCCTTTCGCAAGTTGGCACGCAAGTATCACCCTGACGTCTCCAAAGAGCCGGATGCCGAGCACCGCATGCAGGAGCTCAATGAAGCAAATGCCGTACTGTCTGATCCCGAAAAGCGGATCGCATATGATCAGCTAAAGGCTGGTCACCATGCCGGTCAGGAATTTCAACCGCCGCCGAACTGGGATGCCGGTTTCGAGTTTTCCGGCCATGGCGGACCTGGTTCGCAGGCCGAATTCAGCGATTTTTTCTCGGAGTTGTTTAGCCGCACAGGGCAGCAGGGCGCAGCACATGGCAGGACGTCCGGCCGTCAGCGTGGTGAAGACCATCATGCCAAAGTCTTGCTCGAACTGGTGGACGTCTACCGCGGCACTAGCCGCAAGCTGACCTTGCAAATGCCTGCTGTCGACCCGCAAGGACGCGTCAAACTGGTCGAACACGTACTTGATGTACGCATTCCCAAGGGTGTGCGCGAAGGACAGTTGATCCGCTTGGCGGGGCAAGGTGGCGCCGCTGCCGATGACGGCGGAACGCCCGGCGATTTGTATCTGGAAGTGCACTTCCAGGCACATGCACGTTACCGGATCGAAGGCCTTGATGTTTATGCATCCTTGCCGGTCGCCCCATGGGAAGCCATGCTCGGTGCCAGTGTGAATGCGCCGTTGCCGGATGGCACGGTGGAGGTGCGCATTCCCGAAGGCTCACAAGCGGGCCGCAAGCTACGCTTGCGCGGACGCGGCATTCCTGCTGCGCAAGCGGGCGACCTGTATCTTGTGCTGGAGATCGTGTTGCCTGCGGCGAGCAGCGACCGGGCGCGTGAACTGTATCAAACGATGGCACGAGAATTGGCATTCAATCCGCGCCAGGCACTGGAGAGCTGAACGATGACACAAGAACACATTGCCATGGTGGTGGACGAAATCAGGCTCACGCTCGACGAGTTGACGACCAGTTGCACCATTAGCCGCGAATGGGTGGCTGAGCATGTGCAGGCTGGCGTGCTAGAGGTAGATCCACTGGCCGATGCGGCGCTTTGGCGTTTCAGCGGGCGCGATCTGTTGCGTGTGCGGCGGCTATGGGAGTTGGAGTTGACCTTTGACGCCAATCCTGAGCTGGCAGGATTGGTCGTGGATTTGTGCGACGAGTTGGCACGCCTGCGTACACGTTTGCGCCGCGCCGGCTTGAACACCGACTAATCGGGGAAAATGAAACCATCTTCCTATCTGGTCGCCGAGCAGTCGGGCCAAGCGAGCGGGCGGGTTGTTGCCGTGCGCAGCAGTGTCGTGGATGTCGTCTTCGACGAGGGCGACTTGCCTGCCATTGATCAGGTGCTGGTCATCGAATGGGATCAGCAAGCCCCGCTCATTCTTGAAGTACAGAGTCACCTCGATATCAATACGGTGCGTACCGTCGCGTTGCAGAGCACCTACGGCTTGCAACGCGGCAGCAAGGCAGTGGCCACTGGCGCGGCCCTGACCATACCCGTTGGCGATGCTGTATTAGGGCGTTTGCTCGACGTGACCGGAACCCCGCGTGACAATGGCCTGCCGTTGCCCAGCGACATGCTGCGGCTACCGATTCATCGTCATGCGCCGCTGTTGGCCGCAGATAAAAAGACGACGGAGATTTTTGAAACGGGCATCAAGGTCATCGATCTGCTGACGCCGCTTGCCCGCGGCGGCAAGGCTGCCATGTTTGGCGGCGCCGGTGTTGGCAAGACGGTGTTGGTGATGGAGTTGATCCATGCCATGGCACAGAATTACGGCGGCATCTCCGTCTTTGCCGGCATCGGCGAGCGTTCCCGCGAAGGCCACGAGCTGTTGAGTGACATGCAAGGCTCCGGCATGATCGACAAGACTGCTCTGGTATTTGGTCAGATGAATGAGCCCTCGGGGGCGCGCTGGCGTGTGCCGCTGACCGCTTTGACGATCGCCGAGTATTTTCGGGATGTCAAAAAGCAGGATGTATTGTTGTTAATGGACAACGTTTTCCGTTTCGTGCAAGCAGGTGCTGAAGTATCAGGTCTATTGGGACGCTTGCCATCGCGCGTCGGCTACCAGCCCACGCTGGCAACTGAGGTGGCGTCATTGCAAGAGCGTATCACTACGGTGGCCGGTGTGGCGATCACGGCAATCGAAGCCGTGTATGTGCCGGCAGATGACTTCACCGATCCGGCCGTCGCGGCCATCTCTGCTCACATCGAGAACCAGATCATGCTATCGCGCAGCATGGCCGCCGAAGGCATGTACCCGGCCATCGATCCGCTGGCCTCCACTTCAGCCTTGTTGACTGCCAACATCGTTGGCGACAGGCACTATCAGATCGCCGGTAAGGTCAAGGCGACGATTTCTCGTTATCGCGAACTGCAGGACATCATTGCCTTGCTCGGCATGGATGAAATAGCCAGCGAGGATCGCCTGTTGGTCAATCGCGCGCGCAAATTGCAGCGCTTTCTTACGCAACCCTTTGCCGTGACCGAAGCGTTTACCGGCAAGGCTGGTCGCACCGTGTCGCGCAGCCAGACCCTGGCGGCTTGCGAGGCAATATTGGCTGGGCAATGCGACGCTTGGAATGAAGCCTCGTTCTACATGGTGGGAACCCTTGAAGATGCCAAGGCCAGGGAAAATGACGCAAGCGTGGTCAAGTCGGGGGACAAGTGAAGCTGAGTATTACCAGCGTCGCCACAACCATGTCGCTTGAGCAGGACGTTGTGTCGCTACGCGCCATTGATGCCAGCGGCTATTTCGGCATACGACGTGGACATGCCGATTTTTTGACGGTGCTTGATATCGGCGTGATCAGTTGGGTGGCCGCAGATGGCCGCGAAAATTACTGTGCGGTGCGTGGCGGGATCCTGCGAGTCAAGGATGGCAATTATGTTGAAATAGTCAGTCGCGAAGCGATCATTGACGATGATTTGACGAGATTGGAATCCTCCATCATTGGCGAGTTTCATCGGCGCGACGAAGCTGAACGCAGCGTTCGTTTTGAATCCAGGAGACTTGAATTGCAGATGGTCAAAGAAATCATGCGCTATCTGCGACCGGAAAATCAGGCCGTATCAAGGGGGACGTATGAATCATGATGATCCAGAGCGTGAGCTGCTAGGTCGCGTACGGCGTCATTTGGGGCGACGCCAGCGTTGGCTGCGCGATGGCGACCCGACGCTGGCGCTTCTGTTTGCACGGGTCGGCGTCCTTGGCTGGATGATTGTCACACCAATGCTGCTGGGCGTGTTGCTGGGACGTTGGATGGATAATCACTTCAACGCCGGTATTTTTTGGAGCGCAGCGCTTTTGTTTCTTGGCTTGGCTGTCGGCTGTTGGGCGGCCTGGAAATGGATGCAAAAACCATGAATGCAAGCACACTATTTTTTTCGCCAACCATGCAGCAGATACCGTTGTTGATCGCCGGCGGTGGGCTGTTAGGCTGGGCCTATTTCCGCGCGCTGCGCTGGAATGCCTGGCTCTTCGTCAAAGGCGATGGCCTGTGGCGTCCGCTTATCTTGCTGGTGGCGCGAACGACTCTGACGGCGGTGATTCTCTATGTCTGCGCGCGCAATGGCCTGTCGTTGCCGCTGATATTGCTTGGTTTTTTGATTGCACGGTATGTTGTGATGCGCAAGGAAAAAATCACATGATCACCTCACCTTTATCGTCGTCACCCCTATTTTTTGTCGGGCCTGTGCCGATTACCTCGCAGGTTGTGGTCACTTGGTGCATCATCGCGCTGTTTGCATTGGCGGCGCGCTGGGGCGTGCATTTCTTGCGGCTGCGGCCGGGCCGTCTGCAGACGGTTGCCGAGTTGTTCTATGTCACGCTGGATCAACAGATACGCGACACCATGCAGACCGATCCGCAGCCTTACCGGGCATTTGCGACGACCTTGTTTCTGTTTGTGCTGTGCGCCAATCTATCGTCGCTCGTGCCCGGTGTCGAAGCGCCGACCGCACATATCGAAACCGACGCTGCGCTGGCGCTCATCGTCTTCTTTTCCATCATCGTATTCGGTATCCGCAGCCGAGGTCTGCTCGGCTACCTCAAATCATTTGCCGACCCGACCTGGATGATGGTGCCATTGAATCTGGTGGAAGCTTTAACGCGGACCTTTTCTCTGATGCTTCGTCTGTTCGGCAATATGATGAGCGGGGCCTTTGTGATCGGCATCGTCGTATCGCTGGCCGGGCTGTTCGTGCCGATCCCGTTCATGGCTCTGGATATATTGGTGGGGATCATACAGGCGTATATTTTTTCCATGCTGGCATTAGTCTTTATCGGCGCTGCTGTCGGCGAAGAAGGTCATGATTCACTTAAGGAGGCAACATGAATAGCATCATATGGGTTCAGCTCATCAGTATCATCGGTGCCGTGGTCGCCGTCTCATTTGGGGCTATCGGGCCGGCGTTGGCTGAAGGTCGGGCAATCGCTGCGGCGATGGATGCGTTGGCGCGGCAACCAGATGCGGCCAATACGATTTCGCGCACCCTGTTTGTCGGACTGGCGATGATCGAGACCATGGCGATCTATTGTTTGGTGATTGCCTTGCTATTGCTGTTTGCAAATCCATTTTTGCACTGAGTGAGCCATGAAAATCGACTGGTGGACGCTAGGACTGCAGACAATCAACGTTCTCGTTCTGCTTTGGATTTTGCAGCGATTTTTACTCAAACCGGTGCAGGCCATGATTGCGCAACGTCAGAAAATGACGCAGCAGCTCATCGACGACGCCAGCTTGGCCAAGCAGCAAGCGGAGGATGAAAAATCGGCGCTCAAGACGCAGCATGGCATGATGGCAGCCGAACGCGAACGTTTGCTGGGTCAGGCGCATACGGAAGCTGGCGCAGCCAGTGCGCAACTGTTGACACAGGCCCGCCAAGAAGCCGCACAACTGATTGCGGCAGCACAGGAAACCTTGCAACATGAGCGCACGCAAGCGCAGAGCGCGTTGCAAAATCAGGCTGGTGAGCTGGCCGCTGATATCACCCGTCGCCTGTTGGCGGGTCTTCCTGCGACAAGCCTGAACCGCCATTTCATCGATCTCGCCTGCCGTGAAATTGCAGCCCTCGCCGATAGCGATAAAAAAGCGCTGTGCGCGTCGCTGGGCAATCAACCGGTTCAGATCGTCGCCGTCGGCGAGGTTGATCAACTGCTGCGTGATGAGCTCAAGGGCAGCTTAAGCAAGCTACTGGGGCACGAGGTGGAGCTTGCCTTTTCGGTCGACAGCAATTTACTGGCAGGGGTCGAGCTGCATTTTCAATATGTACTCATCAGTAGCAATCTGAATGCAGATTTGCAACGCATTTCCCGACAATTACATCATGACCATGTCTCTGCTTGATTCATTTGAAGTCTGGCTGCCGCAAGCGCGGGCAGCATTGGATCAGGTCGCGCTGGGGCCTGAGTTGCTCGATATCGGACGCATTGACGCCGTGGCTGACGGCGTAGCGCAAATATCCGGTTTGCGGCGTGCGCGTCTGAACGAATTACTACGATTCGACAACGGCGATGTCGGCTTCGTTCTTACCCTGGATGAACAACAGCTTTCCTGCGTCTTGCTCGATGACTCGTCCAGACTTGCCGCCGGCATGCGGGTGCATGGTACCGGGCAGGTATTGCGCACGACAGTCGGTGATGCCCTGCTCGGTCGTATCATTGACCCCTTGGGGCGTCCGCTGGATGGCGGAGCGATGATCTCGCCGGCACGTTACGATCCTATCGAGCGGGAAGCTCCCGCCATTATCGAGCGTGATGAGGTGGTGGAGCCGGTACAGACCGGCATCATCGCAATCGATGCCATGTTCGCGCTCGGGCGCGGCCAGCGCGAGCTGATCATCGGTGACCGTTCCACCGGTAAAACCACACTGGCCATTGACGCCATCATCAACCAGCGTGACAGCGATATCATTTGCGTCTACGTTGCTGTGGGGCAAAAAACCAGCGCCGTGGAACGCGCGATTCAGGCAGTGCGGGAGCATGGCGCGCCGGAGCGGACAATTTTTGTGGTAGCGCCGGCATCGTCGACGCCCGGATTGCAATGGATAGCGCCATTTGCTGGGATGACCATCGCCGAATATTTTCGCGATCGTGGCGGTCATGCGTTAATCGTGATCGATGACCTGAGCAAGCACGCCGCCACGCATCGCGAGCTGGCTTTGCTGACGCATCAACCGCCCGGACGGGAGGCGTATCCTGGCGACGTTTTTTATGTGCATGCGCGCCTGCTTGAGCGGGCCGCGAAACTATCGCGCGGCAAAGGCGGCGGATCATTGACCGCGCTGCCTATCGCCGAAACCGAGGCGGGCAATCTCAGTGCCTATATTCCAACCAATCTGATCTCCATTACTGACGGCCAGATCGTCTTGAATACGCAGCTGTTCCAAGGCGGGCATCTGCCGGCGATCGATACCGGACTGAGCGTGAGTCGCGTGGGCGGGAAAACGCAATCGAAGATCTTGCGCAAGGTAGCAGAGAGCTTACGCCTTGATTATGCGCAATTTCTGGAACTGGAAATGTTTACCAAGCTAGGCGCCTCAGCGGACGCTCGGGTACAGGACAAGATTGTGCGTGGCCAGCGTATTCGAGGCGTCTTGGCGCAGAATCAATTTACCGGGATGTCACTGAGCAAGCAGATCGCTTTGCTGCTGGCGCTGCAGCACGGCATTCTTGATACGCTCGACAACAGTGCCATGCTGCAGTTTAGAACGGCCTTGACGGATTGGTTGGCGACTGCCGGACAAGCACTTGTCGCCGCCATTGCCGCCGAAAAAATACCGTCAGAAGAAATGCTGGAGGAGTTGGCGCGATCATTGCTGGATTTGACGGCCAGCCCATTGACTCAACCATTATCCTGAAGAGCATGCGATACGCCGAACTGCATGCCCGTACCCATAGCGTGTCGCAGATAGGCGAGGTCATGACCGCCATGCGCGGCGTGGCTGCTGCGCGCGCTCAGCAGAGCAGGCTACAGTTGGCGATCGTGCAAAAATACGCGGATGTCGTCGCCGCCACGATCTCTCAAATATTGGCGATGACGCCAGGCCTGCCTGAGAATGCCAAGGATGATAATGGCAAGTCGGTCTTGATCTTGTTTTGTGCCGAGCATGGCTTTGCCGGCGCCTTCAGCGAAAAGATCCTGGATGCGGCCGGTGCCGACATTAGCGGGCGCACACTGCTGATCGTCGGAACGCGTGGCGAACGCCTGGCGCGCGAACGCGGGCTGTTACCGGCGTGGAGCGAACAACTGATGGCGCAGCTATCGAATGCCGCCGCATTGGCAGATCGCATTGCCGTTCAATTGCACCGTCATCTGCATGCCGGTGTTATTCGCCATGCAGAAATGATTTATGCAAGACCGCAATCAACAGTCGGGTTTGAGATCATCCGCCAGCAATTGCTACCGTTCGATTTTGACCGGTTTCAGCCGCAGACAGCCGCATTGCCACCTTTGCTTAACTTGCCGGCGGGGCAGTTACTGGGGCAACTGGCGCAAGAATATCTCTTTGCCCAATTAAACGAGGCGATCGTTCATAGCTATGCCGCAGAAAATATGGCGCGCCTGCAAACCATGACTGCCGCTCGCGAGCATATACATCATCAGCTGGAGGTCTTGAGTAGCGAAGAGCAGCAGGCGCGGCAGTCTGAAATCACGGCTGAAATTATCGAACTGATAGCTGGTAGTAGCGGCAGAATTTAAGCGGAACGCAGAGAACGAAACCAGAGGCGTCCGATGCAGACATGCAGCAACAATGCCAGGGTGCCATTGAAGGCCAATGCAGGGCGCATCCGATAACAGAGAACTTGCACTGGCTTGGAACACCTAATTGGCCGAAGTTGGTCGACAAAGTATCTGTTGTATATTGCACCTGAGGGATCTGCACGTCGCTCCTAGCAATAGGGCGGGAAGATTGACCAGTATCAACTTGGCTCGCTGATGCGATCAGTCAGATCTTGATCCGGGAGAAAAACGCTCACCACGGAGGCCAAATTGAAGTTGCACATCGATACAGCCGACATACCCAAGTTTCATCGCTATCCTTTGCTGATAAAAAATACGCTTTCTAGCGTCGCTGCGGAACAATGCAACAGCATTTACTTCGACACTCCAGATCTCTATTTCAAGAAAAATAATTATGTGTTGCGGGTGCGATTGGAGAAGCAACATTGGATTCAGACGCTCAAACACAAAAGGGGAAAGACCCCGGAATTGCTTGATAGCAAGCAATGGGAGAGTCCTGTTGATGGCCCTCATCCGGATTTGGCGTCGTTGCTTGTGCTCATGGGAAAGAGACGACGATTGACCAGAATTCTGAAAAAAAACAATCTGGAAGAGCAACTTGAACCGATTTTCGGTACAAAAATGCGACGTACGATCTGGCATCTGTTATCCCAGCAAGGCGACGAAATTGAGTTGACCCTGGAGCTGGGCGAGATCGAATGTGGTAAGGCCAAGCAGGACATCAACGAACTGGAACTGGCGTTGACATCTGGAAATCCCGAGGCCTTGTTTGATCTTGCTCTGGATATGCAACATAAAATTCCGTTGCGCTTAGGCAATCAAAGCGAAGTCGCGCTCGGTTACGCATTGTATGCACCGCAGCTATTACCCTTGCAAAAAAATGCGTCGGTGCGACTTGCACCGAACGCCAGTCTTGAAGAGGCAATCAACATCATTGTCGATAATTGCCTGGAGCAAGTTCGAGGCAATGAAATGGGTGTCATGCAGGGCAACGACTCGGAACATATACATCAGATGCGAATTGGTCTGCGCCGCTTGCGTCTGGCGCTGGAGTTGTTCAGTGAAGTCTTCCCGCATGACATGGCGCTGCAGGAAGACCTTGAATGGGTCGCCGCCGAACTGGGCGCAACACGAAACTGGGAAGTGCTGGCGTTTGACACGCTGAACTCCATCGGCAAAGCCTTTCCGGAGGAGGTGGAAGCGCTGACACTGGTCGCGCGCAACATCGCTGCCCGGCAACGACGTCATGCTGCAATCATTGTCGGCTCGGCGCGCTATGCCCGCCTGCTACTCACCTTGGGCGCCTGGATTCAAGGCGTGCGTTGCACCGTCTCGCTAGACGTTGATAAGAATAAACAATCGCATCGTTCGCCCGATTTTTCCGTGAAGAAATTTTCTTCATACCTGCTCGCTCACTGTCGTAGAAAACTTCTTCAGCGCGGTGCAGCGCTTGGCGAAGGTGATCCTTACGCCACGCATCAACTACGGATTGCCGCAAAGAAATTGCGTTACACCGCTGAGTTCTTTCAGTCACTGCAGTCTGAACATAATGCAGGCTTTGCTACAGCGGCATTGAGTAATTTACTGGGCACGCTTGGTGAATTTCATGACATCTCTTTTGCCGATACGCTATTAGGGCAACTTGCGCAACTGGATCCCCCTGTTGCCAAGGAGGCCAATTTCGCGCGGGGTTATCTTGCCGCCAAAACCGAAAGAAATTCGAAGAAGGTAAATCGGATCTGGCAACGATTCCGTATTGAGTCGGCGCTGTGAAAAGGATGAAAAGAACATCGCACTGCCGGCCGAAAATCGGCCAGCAGTGCTTGTTAAATCACGAGCGTAATGATGTTTTTATGCCATGCCAGTCTCGCAAGCAAAGCCATTGTTTCAAAGAAAATGGCGTGTTCAAAAATCTCTTACACTGAGTGCGATGCGATAGCGATATTCTCGTCTCATGTATTGTGATGATCAAACGATTGCAGTTCGGACATCTGCAACAAACTCTTGGCACGCAAGACGTCCTCGGCGTTTCCATGCACTACCAACAAGATTTCCCCAGCCTTGATGGCGTTTTCGTAACCGATTACGGAGTTCTTCGGGATGCCGATGCTTGACATCGCGCCGATCAATGCGTTCGCGCCTCCTACACCGACCAGTACAGCACCTTCCAGGCCTGCAAATATTAATGCCGCCAGAGGACCAAGAATAATGACTTGCCCAACGACGGGAATGGACAGTATTGCTGAACCAAATAAAATGCCGAGAAGTCCATCCCAGAACGCTCCCAGCCTGCCGAAAATTTTGGTGCGTTCGCCGGCATTGAGATAGCCGACCACATGTTCTTCAAGGCGATAGTCCTTGCCGATAACGGAAATTTTCTGCATATCGAAACCGGCGTTCTTAAGCGCCTTGACTGCATCTTCGGCTTGCTGATGTTGGCTATACGTAGCGACGGCAAGATCGGAACCGGATGGAATCTGGCTCATGACAACTCCTAATAATGATTGATAGCGGAATTAGATGATGCGCCTATTGCTGGTCAAGTGCTTGATCTCGATCAACTATCCCACACCAATGCGGCGTGTAAAGGCGCCGAAGAAATTACGCCGACGCAAGCCAGGGGAGGTACTCAATTGAGTATGCCAACGGCGTGTCAACTATTGAACTATCAAGACGCATCTTTTCATGCATGATGAAGATGAAACAGGCGTGTTTCAGGCAAGTTCAATCATGGGAGCGATGCATTCAGCCTCAGTGAGGGCGCTATTTATAGACGATCACGGGAACGTCGGCATGAATCAATACCTTGCTAACCTGGCTTCCAAGAAGTATCCGATTGAGTCCGCTGCGGCCATGTGATGCCATGAATATGGAGTCGCATGCGTACGTCGAAGCCGCCTCAATGATCGCCTCCCATGGGCGCTCACTGCTGACGGTATGCACCTGGCAGACGACGCCAGCCCTTTCAGCCAGATCTTGAATGATCTGGACATAACTTTCTGCGCCTTGGTGTCGCGACTCCGAGAGCATGGTGAAATCACTGCGATGACTCACCGTCGTGAAAGACGGAGAGGGCGGGATGTCAACTACCGACAAGCCAAATACTTCGCTATCATTGTCTTTAGCGAACTCAATTGCGGATCTTACTGCACGATTGGAGAGATCCGAACCGTCCGTAGCTACCAATATCCTCTTGAACATACGATCCTTCGCTAGAGATGTTTGATTTTTATTTTACGTTAGCGCTAGTCGTTGTCTTTGATTGATATCAAAGGATGGCCATGCAGCTGAGATCCAGTTCGCCCTGGCGCATTTGCGCGTGCAGGCGCAAGGTGGATTCTGACGTCAGCTGGATTTGTATACCCGGAACTATCCCCGAAAAGAAAAAGCCTGCATCGATGCATTAGGAATATTCAGGCTTTTTCTTTTGCAATCAATAACTTGTATTTGGGGAAGGAATTCGAATCATTCTCGAAACGTATTGAAAATACAAGGGAAGAGAAAAGGAAGAATAATTAATGTCCCCAAAATACGCCAAAAAATAATTTATAAAATGAAAACGATGCAGGCGTAATCCAGTGCCAGCACCTCAATGAGGTGCTCATGCATCGAACGCGTGCGTTGATCTTTCCTACACCAGCCGATTACGCCAGTGGATTGGCCTGGCAGGCGTTACAACGCCGCTGCTTAATGCTTCAGCGGCTCCGCCGGAAAACCATGCTCGCCGAGAAATTGCGCCACTATTGGCGTCCAGATTTCCATGCCCTTGGCAAACAAGGTGTGGCCGTTGCTTGCGAACGGTGGCAGCAAATGGTAGTCGGCACTGCCGCCGGCCTTGACGAAGGCGTCATGCCAAGCCTTGCTATAGTGCGGGCCAAAGAATTTGTCGTTCTCGGTGTAGATCCATAACATCGGCGCTTTGGTAGTGGCACCAAATTGTGCGTACAGGTCTTCCAGTCGGCCCGGGTTGCCAGGCATGCCGGGATGGAGGACAGGATTGCCGCCCGCTCCGCCTGCGAAGTTGATGGCGATAATCAGACCGGCCGGGTTCTTGGCGGCGGTGGCGGTGGTGCTGAAGCCGCCAACTGATTGCCCCAGCAGGACCACCCGTTGTGGGTCAACATAAGGCTGTTGTTTGGCATAGTCCAGCGCGGCCAGGATTTCGGTGCTGGCGGCTTCGGCCACAGGCGCATACGCGGGATTGCCACCACCGTTGTTCTCGGGATCGAAACTGGTACCCGCTGTGCCATAGCCGATGCGGGTCGGTACAAAGACCGCGAAACCGCGCTCAGTGAAGAAACGTACCTGATCGACATAGCGGAAACGCGGCGGATCGACGCGGTTGTCTGCGCGCCCGTGGTTCAGGACCAGAATCGGGAAGGGGCCGTCGCCGTCGGGTTTGAATTGGGTGATGACGACCTTGCCGGTTTCTTCTCTACCGTAGAGATCCTTCACTTTGACATTGATAGTAGCGACCGACTCGTGAAGATCTGTTGCGATTTCATCGGCCTGGGCATGGAATGAAAGCAGGGCAATACAAAGTAGTAATAGTTTGTGCATTGTCAGTGTTTTGTTAGTTGAAGTAAAAAATCCGGATAAGGCAGGCAACATTGCTTGCAGCAGAACCAGCGTGTAGACATTCTGCCCTAGGCGACTGTTCGGCCTTTTGAGATTTTTACATGTGAAACTGACAAAAAGCTGAGGAAGGCGGAGGCAGATGGTTTCCTGCATGATTAGATCGTGGATACCTGAGGCTAGTTACCAAAAGACAGACGGCTTTCTTTTCCAGTCGCCTGCCTAAACTTTATCCGCCACAGTTTGGTTCCAGTGGGCATGCGCTCTGGATATCGGCCTCTTAACTAACGTTCGCGCTGCGCGTTGCGGGGCGCTGATTTTTCGGTGCACCAGGAATTCGGATACGCCACTGATCAACGCGCTCTCGGTCAAGGTACGTAAGCCGAGAGCGAGCACGTGACTCGGTGTATTACTTTACGCGATGGCGCCCCCGGGGCTCCTTCGATCGTACTTTCAAGCTCGCTGACATATGCAATTTCTCGCTTGTGTGCGCCTGCGCACAGTCAATTTTTATCGAATGAAATAAGCTTGTCGTCATCGTTAGCACTATCGATTAGGGAGAAATAGTTTCGATCCACCATGACGACTGTACATCGCTACCTGTATCTTGGCGCATCGAAATGCTCTGTATTTCGTCTCCGCTCGCCATGCTCCAACGGTGGTGCAAGGTCTGCTGACCATACTTTTAACGATATTAATTCAAAAATAATTCTTTGCTTCAATAGAATAATTACTGGAACTAAATGTTCGTAAATTGAACTCAGCATATATGCCTCTACAAAATCGTGAGTGCAACTTTGCTGCCGATGCTCTGTTTCTGGACTTCGATGGCACTTTGGTAGATCTGGCGCCGCAACCCGATGGGGTCGTGTTGTCTGCTGGATTGCTTGCCTTGTTGATGCAAATACAGCAAGCCACTGGTGGTGCACTGGCGGTGGTAAGCGGTCGTCCGATAAGTCAGTTGGATCACTATATGGCACCGTTGCGCTTGGCCGCCGCCGGTGTGCATGGCCTTGAGCGACGCGATGCACGGGGTCATATGATGGCATTGCCGGCACCTGACACAGCAGGTCTGATGCAGATACTAGAATCCTTTGTGGCACGCTATCCCGCTTTGCGGCTGGAACACAAGCGAGGTGCGCTGGCACTGCATTACCGGCAGGGGCCGGATTTGGAGCAAGCGTGTATCGAGGCAATGCGTTCTGCGCTCACACAGGTACCAGGATTTACGTTATTGCAAGGCAAGATGGTGGTCGAAGCCAAGGCCGCGATGGTCGATAAAGGTGCGGCCGTTTCTGCATTCATGACTGAAGCGCCGTTTATCGGCCGTCGTCCTTGGTTCATTGGTGACGATATAACTGATGAAGATGGTTTTTCACGGGTGCAGGCCGATGGTGGTGTCGGCATCAAGATCGGTTTCGGAGCCAGTCAGGCACAACAGCGACTTGCGAGTCCGGCGGCCTTGTTTGCTTGGTTGTCGGCATGTGTGAATCGCAGCCCTAGATGATCAACAACTGAGAATGGGTGTTTTACGACCTGTTCTATTTATCATGCCTAAGACAAAAAGAAAGCCAACATGAGCACGTCAAGTTCAATCGATACGCCCAGTAACGATACCTCTACCGGAACCCCTAACGATGGTGCCAAGCCGTCGACTTCATCGCTTGATCTTGGTGTGATTGGCAACTGCTCCTTTAGTGCCCTGATCGACAAACTGGGGCGCATCGTCTGGTGTTGTCTACCGCGCTTTGACGGTGATCCAATATTCAATGCACTGCTGGATACGGGCCCAAGCGGCAGTTTATGGAGTTTCGATCTGGAGCAATTCGCGTACAGCGAACAATCGTATGAAGCAAACACGGCAATACTTAAAACCCGTCTGTATGACACGCTCGGACAGGGTGTGGAAATTACCGATTTCGCACCGCGCTTCGCTAGCCGCGGACGTTTCTTCCGGCCGCAAACAGTGGTGCGCCGGGTGCATCTGCTGCTTGGTTCGCCGCGCTTGCGGATACGCTTGCGGCCACGTTTTGAATGGGGCCGCGAAGCGCCGCAGATTACGCGAGGCAGCAATCATGTCCGTTATGTCGGCACCGAACTGACCTTGCGTCTTAACACCGACGCGCCCATCAGCTATCTGATTGATGAAACTGCCTTTGTCGTCACTCGAACGCTCAATTTCATACTTGGGCCGGATGAAACACTCGCTGAGGGGATCGGTGATACGGCTCGTAATTTCGAACAGGAGACCATGACCTATTGGCGCAACTGGAGCCGCAGTCTGGCGACGCCACTGGAATGGCAGGCAGCGGTGATTCGTGCCGCGATCACACTTAAGTTGTCGCTCTATGAAGATACCGGCGCTATCGTCGCAGCCATGACTACCAGCGTGCCTGAAGCACCGGGTAGTGCGCGTAATTGGGATTATCGCTATTGCTGGTTGCGCGATGCGTTTTTTGTGGTGCGTGCACTTAATAGTCTGTCGGAATTGGGGACTATGGAAGACTATCTGCGCTGGCTCACCAATGTGATGGTGCGATCGGCCGGTGGTCATGTGCAACCCCTGTACGGTATCGGTCTGGAAGAAGCGTTGCCGGAGCAGATCATGGATCATCTGCCGGGTTATCGTGATCATCGGCCGGTGCGCATCGGTAATCAGGCCTGTGCGCATTTTCAGCACGATGTCTATGGCAATATCGTGCTGGGTGCAGCTCAGGCTTTTCATGACATGCGCTTGCTCAATCGTGCCGGCATTGAACAATTCCAGCATCTTGAGGCGGTTGGTGAGCGCGCCTTTGCTGTGTACGATCAACCTGATGCTGGTATGTGGGAGTTACGTACGCGTTCGCGTATACATACGTCATCGGCATTGATGAGCTGGGCTGCCTGTGATCGTCTGGCCAAGATCGCCGTGCGGCTCGACCTGTCCAAGCGCGCCAGTTTTTGGCAGCAACGCGCCACATTGATCGGTGCGCGCATTTTGACCGAAGCCTGGAATGAAGAGCGGCAAGCCTATGCCGAAAGTTTCGGTGGGCGCGACCTTGATGCCAGCGTTTTGCTGATGGTGGAAGTCGGTCTGATCGCACCCACCGACAAGCGCTTCATCGCGACGGTGGATGCACTCGAAAAATATCTGTGTGATGGCCCCTACATGCGTCGTTATGAAGCGCCCGACGATTTTGGTCGGCCCGAAACTGCATTCAATATCTGTACCTTTTGGCGTATCGATGCGTTGGCACGCATCGGGCGCAGACAACAGGCACGCGAGATATTCGAAGCCATGCTGGCGGTGCGAAATCATGTCGGCTTGTTATCGGAAGACACGCATCCAGTCACCGGTCAGATGTGGGGAAATTTCCCTCAGACCTATTCCATGGTGGGCATTATCAATTGTGCGATGCGGCTGTCGGTATCGTGGGAGAGCGTAATCTGACGCTAGTCGGAACACGTTTTCTGCGTCGCTGCTCGCGCATGCGTTACTACTGGTACAGCGTCATCTTGTCCTACACAATAATAAAGGAATTCGCTTATGTCGCGCCTTGTCGTTGTATCCAATCGTCTTAGTGATCCGAGCAAGCCGACAGCAGGAGGGCTGGCGGTAGCGCTGGGTGAAACCCTCAAGCGCAGCGGAGGGGTATGGTTCGGCTGGAGTGGTAATGTGATCGAGGGAGGAACGCCGGGCGAGGGGGCCTTGCACATCAGTCAACCGGGTAACGTGACACTGGCCGAGCTAGACCTTTGTGCTGCAGATCACGACGCCTATTATCGCGGATATGCCAATGGTGTGTTGTGGCCAGTGTTTCATTACCGTCTCGATCTGGCTCATTTTGATGCTGTACACCTGGAGGGATATCGCCGCGTCAACCAATTGTTTGCGCGTAGGTTGATGCCTTTGTTAAAGCCGGATGACCTAATCTGGATTCACGACTACCACCTGATTCCGTTAGCCGCTGAACTGCGCGCAATGGGTTGCGGTAATCGCATCGGTTTTTTTCTCCACATTCCCTTGCCCCCGCAGCAGATTCTGACGGCGATCCCGTCGCACGAATGGCTCATGCGTGCCTTGTTCGCCTATGATGTAGTGGGTTTTCAGAGCGAGTCTGATTTGCTGCACTTCACCCATTACGTCAAGGCAGAAGCGACTGCCGAGACCATTGGCAGCAACCAGCTTCGTGCTTTCAATAGTACGGTATACGCGGGCGCTTTTCCGATCGGTATTGATGTCGCTGAGTTCCAACGTCTGGGACGTGCCCGCGAAGCACAGTCAACCTTCGACATCACGCGCAAGGAATATGCGCGGCGGCGCTTGCTCATTGGCGTCGATCGACTGGATTATTCCAAAGGATTGCCGCATCGTATCCGCGCTTTCCGCGAACTGTTGGAGCAATATCCAGAAAATCGCAATAGCGCGACCCTGTTGCAAGTGGCGTCCCCCAGTCGTGAAGACGTGGATGCCTACGGTGATATTTTGCGCGAGCTAGAAAGCTTGTGTGGTTCGATCAATGGCGACTATGGCGACCTGGGTTGGATGCCGATTCGCTATATTCACCGTACGATCTCGCGCAAGCGCTTGCCGGGCTTGTACCGTGCCTGCGCAGTAGCACTAGTGACACCGTTACGCGATGGCATGAACCTAGTGGCGAAGGAGTTCATCGCAGCACAGGATGAAGTGGATCCGGGCGTGTTGGTGCTGTCGCGGTTTGCCGGTGCAGCCGAACAGCTAACAGAGGCCTTGTTGGTCAATCCTTACGATATCAGCGGTACCGCGCAGGCGATCCAGCAAGCATTGCAAATGCCATTGGCAGAGCGTCGCCAGCGTCACGCTGCGTTGCTGGCCAATGTGCGTGAATTCGATGTGCACTGGTGGTGCCGCACTTTCTTGGAAACCTTGGCTAAGGTTCGTTAAGCAATACCTCTTTGCCTGTTGACGCATTGCATGTGCAGGCTTTCTGTGAAATTAGATATTTGGCTGGTGGCGTAAAGTCTAGAATAGAAATATGAATGCCCGCTTGCGCGGGCATTCATATTTTTGGCCGACGGAGGGATTCGAACCCATGAACGGGGGCAGGCTAGGGGAAGCGGGTATTAATCAATGACTAGGCATCCCCCGATTTCGCAGTGGCTATTGTCTCAGCGCAGGTGCAATCGATGTCATTGAAAGCAAAGAAGATTGAAATACGGCATAGATTTTCAGCATTTAGTCATCAGGTCTTGCGTAGCATATCCAGTAAATAAGCGCTGGTATTTGGCGGTGGACGGGAGCGATTCGTCAGCGCATAGACGTTGGTCGGCATATCAAGTGCCAGTTTTCTGATCTGGATTTCCGACCCGGCCAGCTTGGCCTTGGCGGTATAGCTGTCGACCACCGAAATACCGATGCCTTCTTCCACCAGCGCGCGCGCCAGCGTGAAGGTCTGTACGGAAACTCGCACGTGCGGCGCTGGGGAAACTCCGTCTAGCCAGGTCGACATGGCCGATCCCAGCGGCGATGTGATGTCAATACCGATAAACGGCTGGCCTGACAATTCTTCCGGCAGGAGAGGTGTGGCAAGTAGTTTTTTGGGCCACCAATCCTTCGGTGCAATCGCGTAAATCTCGCAAGCTGTCACCAGTGTAGAGATCAGATTCGGATGCGAGACAGCTTGCATCGTCAGTCCCAGGTCTACCTCGTTCAACAACAGCGCATACAGCATTTCCCTGGTATGCGACACCGCCATGGCACATTCAGAAGCCGGGTAGGCACGGCACCATTGCGCGATGGCGCGCGGTAGGAAGTGGTGCGCGATGGCGGGCGTTGCGGCAATACGCAAGGGCGCGGCGCTGCCAACGGCCAGGTCTGCGACTACGCGTTTGATGCGGGTGAGCTGTTTGTCGAACGGTTCTAATTCCTCTTGCAGGCGTAGCGCCTCCGGGGTCGGTACCAGCTTTCCTTTGGAACGTTCGAATAACTTGAAGCCCAATGTCTGCTCGGCATGTTGGAGCATCTTGCTGATGGACGGCTGCGTCACGTTGAGCAGTCGCGCGGCACCGACGGCGCTCCCGGTACGCATGATCGCACTGAATATCTCAATATGTCTTAGGCGCATGGGAATCTCATGATGTCGTGCATGGGGGTAATTTCTTGGCATTCGGCTGTCATAACGGTATTTCGAGTATATAGACAAAAGTTATAGGGTAAGTAAATCTTCTCATTGGACGGTATCCGAACGTCCACCTATAGTCCATCTCAAGCAAATCACATTCCACTCAATCCGAACTGATACATGTGCAGGCGGTTTTGCGGAAGATGTGGAAGCGCAATTTATTTGAATGATGGAGTCGCATTGATGAACAAGCCAACATCGGAAAAAACAAAATTCGACCTGCTGATAATCAACGGCACGGTGATTGACGGCAGTCGCTTGCCGCGTTTCAGTGCTGACATCGGCGTTGTCGCGGGGATAATTGCGCAGATAGGTGATCTTGCCGGACATGAGGCCGAGCTTGTCATCGATGCCCGCAACAAGATCGTGGCACCGGGTTTTATCGACTCTCACACGCATGACGATCAGGCGGTGCTGTCGCAGCCAAACATGAGCTACAAGGTGTCGCAAGGCGTGACGACGGTGATTACCGGTAACTGCGGAATCAGCATTGCACCGCTGAGCAAGGAATGCCCAACGCCAGCACCATTGAATTTGCTGGGAGGCGAAAATCAGGCACGTTTTGCAACATTTGCATCTTATCTGGATGCCTTGCGCAAGAAGCCGTCGGCGGTCAACGTTGCCGCATTGGTGGGGCATTCCACCTTGCGCGTCATGAGCATGACGTCACTGGACCGTGCTGCCACCGATGAAGAAATCGAGAGGATGCAGGCTTTGCTGGAAGAGGCGCTTGAAGCGGGTGCTCTGGGAATGTCGACCGGCACCGCATATCCGCCCGCAATGGCGGCGCCAACTGAAGAAATCATCGCTGTCGGCCGGCCGCTGTCCCGCCGCAAGGCGCTGTATGTCACGCATATGAGGGATGAAGCGGATCACTCGATGGAAGCGTTGGAAGAGACATTTTTGATTGGCCGCGAGCTGAATGTGCCGGTAGTGATTTCACACCACAAGCTGCAACGGGAAAAAAATTTCGGCAAATCTGCGATCACCTTGCCGCGTATCAAGGCTGCCATGCAATGCCAATGTGTGGCGCTCGACTGCTATCCCTACAACGCCAGTTCAACCATGTTGCACAGCGCGCCAGAGAAGCTGGAAGGCAAGGTGTTAATCTCGTCCAGTCAGGCATATCCGAATTATGCCGGTCGCTATCTCGGCGATATCGCCGAGGAATGGCGAGTTTCCCGTGAGGCGGCCGCGCGACGTTTGCAGCCCGCCACAGCGGTGTATTTCAGTATGGATCAGGAAGATGTGAAAAATATTCTGGCCTTCGATGAAACCATGATCGGCTCGGATGGTATCCCTACCGGTGAGAAACCGCATCCGCGCCTATGGGGAACCTTTCCGCGTGTGTTGGGACGCTACAGCCGCGATCTGGGTCTGTTCCCGTTGGAGACGGCGGTCTGGAAAATGACCGGCTTGACTGCCCGCAACTTCGGACTGGTCGGTCGCGGCGTGCTCGCCGTTGGCAACCATGCCGACATTGTGATCTTCGATCCGAAGACCGTGAAAGATGTCGCCAGCTATGAAAAGCCCATCGCCGCCGCCGAAGGCATTGTTGCGGTCATTGTGAACGGTGTGGTGGCCTGGCAAGACGGGCAGCATCGTATCAGTCGCAGCGGCATGGTGCTGACAGCAAGCCACGGTCACGATGGAGACTGAGCATGTCGTGCTTTGTCGGTGTGTATCAGCCACACTCAGCCGCACTCAGCTGCAAGTAGAACGCGTCTAGGTTGAAGACAGGTCGTCGGTAAGGTGTTCTTTATCAGTTTCAAGGGGCTAGAGATGTTTTCTTCGATGCGTACGAAAATGTTGACCATTACCACCGGCACCGTCGTGATTGCACTCGCCATTACCAGCGCGACCATCTATCTGATCGTGCGGGCAGATAGCATGGAGACGATAAAGCAGAATTTGTCGGCGATCGCGGCCGGCAATACCCGGGCCTTGGAAGAATGGATTTCTGCGAAGGCGGTGGCAGTCGCAGCAACCGCAGAGGTCATTGAGGCAGGCGATCCGCATGGCTTGACTAAGCAATTGCAGAAGGCAGGAGGATTCGCTTTGACAACCACCGGTTGGCAAGACAAGAGCTTTGTCGCGGATGCGCCGGGCTTGCCTGCCACCTACGATCCGACTTCTCGTCCTTGGTATGCCGATACTGCCAAGACCCGCGTGCCGCAAATTACGAAGCCCTATCGTTCTGCAACGGGTGTGCCGGTAGTCTCATTGACGGTGCCAATTGTGCGCAACGGCGATGTTGTCGGCGTTGTCGCCGGCGGCGTATCGTTGCAAACCGTCAGCGACGTGGTAGGTAAAATCCATCCCACACCAGCGAGTTTCGGCATCGTCGTCGATCAGAACGGCATCGTGCTGGCCTATACCGATGTACAGTTTGTGCTGAAACCTTCGGACAGCATTTCTCCGGCATTGGCCTACCCGACGCTGAAGTCTTTGGCGGCGACTTCAGAATTGATCCGGGTCAATCTGGGTGGGGCTGAAAAACTACTGCTGGTACGCAGTATTGCTGGCACTAACTGGTTGCTCGCAGTGGTGCTCGACGTACAGGAAGCGACGGTGGGTTTGCGCAGCGTGCTGACTGCATCGTCCATCGCGGTGGTGTTGATGGCCGTATTAGCGGCCCTTGGTAGCAGTGTGCTGACGGCGCGTTCGGTGCGTGGACTGGCACGTGTTTCGGATGCAATGAATGAGATAGGTACGGGTGGCAGCGACTTGAGTCAACGTTTGCCGGTGCTCGGCAAGGACGAGGTGGCGCAGATCAGTATTTCCTTCAATGCCTTTGTGGAAAAAATCGAGGACATACTCAGGAAAATAAAATCTGGTGGTGAAGCAATGTCGGTTGCAACGCGTGAAATCGATACCGGTAATCATGACTTGTCGGCACGCACCGAGTCCGTCGCCAGTACGCTGGAAGAAACGTCGGCATCGTTGTTGCAACTCACCAGTGCAGTAAAAATTTCTGCTGAAGCCAGTAATCACGCCAGCGAATTAGCGCATGCAGCAAGTGATGCCGCTAAAAAAGGAATGGATGTCATGGAGGGCGTGGTGAGTACCATGGCTGAAATCGCTGGCTCTTCTGCCAATATCGGCGAAATTATTAGTGTCATTGATGGCATTGCATTTCAAACCAATATCCTGGCATTGAATGCGGCGGTGGAGGCAGCACGTGCGGGAGAAAACGGCCGCGGATTTGCCGTTGTCGCCAGCGAGGTCCGCAGTCTGGCGCATCGCAGCGCCAGCGCTGCAAAAGAAATAAAAACATTGATTGAAACCTCCGAAGGCAAAGTTGGAACAGGCATTTCCAGAGTACAAAACGCCGGTAAAAATATGGCTGATATCGTTAACGGCATCGAGCGCGTGACCGCACTCATCATGGAGGTAGATCACTCCATGAAAGAGCAAAATCTCGGTATCGGCCAGATCAACCGCGCCGTCAGTGAGATTGAACAATCGACACAGCAAAATGCAGCATTGGTGGAAGAGGCCGCAGCAGCATCTTCTGTGCTCAATGAGCATGCGCAGCGACTTAACGACATGGTCGGTGGTTTCAAATTAAGTGAAGCAGATACCTTGGAGGAAGATCGATGGGGGCGGTCGCGCCTGCTTGAACGATAGCTTGAGCAATTTCCCCGGCCATCATTGCTTCGAAAGAACAAGCATGTCACGCATACAGCAATGCACGGCCATTGTCATTGTTTTGTCGTTGTTGGATGATGCTAAAAACGCAATAAAAAAATAAGCTGATGCAAGTAAAAAGTAGTCAGTGATTTCTCAATCGTTGCTGTATTCAACGAAGGGAAGCAAGATCTTCAGTATTGACGAACGCCAGATTCACCCTGTATAGCCTGGCGGAGTTCAAGCATTCGTTAGCCGATTTTTTCAGGAGCAGAGTATGAACATTCGCAGTTTTGTGACCGTTGCCTGTATGGCGCTATCGACGGCAGGAATTGGCATGCCGATGGCGGCCTTTGCCGATGGCAAGGTCTTCCGGATTGTGCCGCAGGCAGATCTGAAGTTCACGGATCCTATCGTGTCATCGAACTATGTGACGCGCAACTTTGCCCATCTGGTGTACGACACCTTGTTTGCGCGCGACGCCGCAGGCATTCCGCGTCCGCAGATGGTTGAGAAATATCGTTATTTTGACAGTGGTAAACAGTGGTCGTTCACTTTGCGTCAAGGCTTGCAGTTTCATGATGGATCGGCTGTCACATCGGCGGATGTCGTCGCTTCTTTGGAGCGTTGGCAAGCGCAGGATAATTACGGCCGCGCCATGGTCGCCGCCGGTGCGCAGTGGCGAGTAAGCGACAAAATGACGTTCACGCTGACGATGAAGGATCCGTTCGGTCAGGTATTGGAAGCGCTCTCCAAGAGCACCAGTTTGCCAGCCGTTATCATGCCGGAACGGGTGATCAAGGCAGCAGGCAGAGGAGCTGTGAGCGAGGTTATCGGTTCCGGTCCTTATCAGTTCAAACGCGACGAGTGGGTTTCCGGCAGCAAGGTCGTCTTCGTTCGTAATAGGCAATATGTCGGTCGCAGCGAGCCGGCCAGCGCGCTGGCAGGGAATCGCACTGGAACGATTGATCGGCTGGAATGGGTTATTCTGCCCGATGCCAACAGCGCCATGGCTGCCTTGACGAATGGCGAAGTCGACATGATTGAGCAGGTGCCTCCCGATTACATCAATCTGCTGCGTGCCGATCCGAACATCAAGATCGGCGCAACCGGCGCATCGCAGGGGGCACTCGTATTGAACACCCTTTTTCCGCCGTTCAACAACGAAAAGGTACGCCAGGCGGTGCTGCACGCGATTGATCAGGCCAAGTTCACCACCGCGATGGGTTATCCGGCCGATATGCGGATGAAGTATTGCGCGACTTTCTTTATCTGCGGTAGTCCGGGCGATACGTCTGCGGGTTCCGAGCCCTTCCGTACTCCCGATCTGACCAAAGCGAAGCAACTGTTGGCTGAATCCGGATACAAAGGCGAGAAAGTCGTGATGTTGTTGCCGAGTGACTATCCTTCAATCAATGGCGCCGGTCTGGTGGCGATTCAGACCATGAAAGATATCGGCATGAAGGTGGAGGTGCAATCGATGGACTGGCCGACACTGGTCGCGCGTCGCACGAAGAAAGACAAGCCGGAAGCCGGTGGCTGGAACGCTTATCCGACCGTAGCGTCGGCTCAAGCGATTGACTCCCCCTTGAGCAATTTTGTCCTTGGTGCCGCATGCGGCAACACGCAGCCCGGGTGGCCGTGCGACAAGAAACTCGACGAACTGCGTCTGGAGTGGACGCGTCAGACGGATGCCGCAAAGCGGAAAACGGTACTCGACAACTTCCAGAAACAGGCCTATCAGTCAGTTTTGTATCTTCCTCTTGGCCAATTCTCGGGCGCTTTCGCGGCGCGGAAAACCGTCAAGAATATCGAGCGCCAGGTCGGTGACATTCCGATGTTGTGGGCTTTCAATAAGTGATGATGCAATCAAAAAAATCAAAACAAGCAAAACAAGCAAAACAAGCAAAACAAGCAAAACAAGCAAAACAAGCAAAACAAGCAAAACAATCCATGACGTCAAGATGCCGTACTGAGGAATCACCGATATGACTTACTTACTGAAACGTCTGCTGGCAACCCTTCCCGTCATGGGCGTCGTGGCGATCATTGTCTTCATGCTGATCCATTTGTCGCCGGGCGATCCGGCGGCATTGATCGCCGGTGATTCTGCCACTGCGGATGACATCGCTCGCCTGCGTACGCAATTGGGAGTGGATAAGCCGCTGTGGGAACAATTTTCCCTCTGGAGCGGCAATCTGTTGCGCGGCAATCTAGGAAGTTCGATCTTTACGCAGATCCCCGTGACTAAATTACTTGCACAGCGGCTTGAACCAAGCTTGTCGATTGCCGTATTGACGATGGCGATAACCGTGTTGCTGGCAATTCCATTGGGTACCGTTGCGGCCTATCGCGCTGGTTCCTGGATAGATCGCCTGATCATGCTGTTTGCCGTGCTCGCCTTCTCGGTACCTGTGTTTTTGGTTGGCTATCTGCTGATCTACGGCCTGGCCATCAAAGCGCACTGGTTTCCTACGCAAGGATTCGTCAGTCTATCGGAAGGCATTGGGCCCTGGTTGCGCAGCCTGGCGCTGCCTTGCATCAACCTGGCACTGGTGTATATCGCGTTGATCACGCGCATGACTCGCGCCACTGTGATCGAAGTATTAAATGAAGATTATATCCGTACCGCACGCGCCAAGGGCCTTGGCGTGATACCTGTGTTGTTGCATGCGCTGCGTAATGCTGCGATTCCTATCGTGACCACGGTGGGCGTCGGCATGTCGCTGTTAATCGGCGGTGTGGTCGTCACGGAAACGGTTTTTGCGATTCCCGGCATTGGGCGTTTGGTGGTCGATGCGGTGCAACGTCATGACTATCCCGTGATTCAGAGCGTGTTATTGCTGTCGGCGGGTGTCTATGTGCTGATCAATTTGCTGATTGATCTCAGTTATCGTTTTTTCGATCCGCGTATTCGCTATTGATTGCCACATTGATTGTCAAAGAAAATAAAAGGAATTTCATCATGTCAGATTTATCGACGAGCGTTGTGGCTCAACTCCCCGTCAATGATGTCGTGAGCCAGCCATCGCTGCCTTCGCCATCGCTGAAATGGCGTTGGTTGCGCAAGAATCCAACGCTTATTCTTGGAGGGCTGCTGTTGCTGATGGTGGCGGTTATTTCCATGGGAGCGCCGTTCATCTCCAGTCAGGATCCGCAAGCCATCGATCCGATTGCGCGCCTGCAGGTATCATCGACAGAGCATCTGTTCGGCACCGACGGACTTGGACGCGACGTGTTTAGCCGCACGCTCTGGGGCGGGCGTGTATCATTGATCGTGGCGCTATCTGTGGCGATATTGGCGACCGTCATTGGTATCGCACTGGGTTTGCTGGCAGGTTTTGTGCGCAGCCTTGATGCTTTGATCATGCGGATCATGGATGGTCTGATGGCCATCCCAGACATTCTGCTGGCGATCGCTCTGATGGCCGTTACCAAAGCAGGTCTCGGTACCATCATCGTCGCCATCACGATACCTCAGGTGCCGCGTGTGGTACGGCTGGTACGTTCGTTGTCGCTGATCTTGCGCGAGCAATTATTCGTTGAAGCGGCGCATGCCATCGGTACGCGTTTGCCGATGATTCTGTGGCGCCATATTCTTCCGAATATTCTGGCGCCGCTCATTGTCCAGGCAACGTTCATCGCAGCATCGGCGGTGCTGGTAGAAGCCGTGCTGTCCTTTCTCGGCGTTGGCGTATCGCCCGAGATTCCCAGTTGGGGCAACATGATGGCCGAAGGTCGGAATTTCATCGGCGTCGCATTTCACATCATTCTTTATCCAGGAATCCTTCTCGCCGTGACGGTACTCGCCATCAATCTGATGGGAGACGGTCTACGTGATGCGCTGGATCCACGACTCGCCCGTCAGTTATAGGAGCATCCCATGATATCCAGAGTCAATTCATCAACGGACATGTCTGGGCAATTGTCACATCAAGTGCCCTTGTTGGAAATCGATCAGCTTTCCATCCATTTCGACACAATCAGCGGCACGGTACGCTCGGTCAACGGCGTTTGCTACACTCTGCATGCCGGCGAAACCCTGGGCGTGGTGGGGGAGTCCGGTTGCGGGAAAAGTGTGACCGCATTATCCATCATGCGTCTGATACCGATGCCGCCAGGCCGCTTCGCCGGCGGGGCAATACGCTACAACGGTGTCGATCTACTGACGTTGAGTGAAAAGGAAATGCGCAAGATTCGCGGCAATCGGATTTCGATGATCTTTCAGGACCCGATGAGTTCGCTCAATCCGGTCATGACCATCGGTGTGCAGATCGCAGAAACCATCATGCTGCATCAAAAATTGAGTAAGAAAGAGGCGTTGCTGCGAGCGACCGATATGCTGCGCCTGGTTCAGATTGCCGAGCCGGAACGACGCGTCAACGAATATCCGTATCAACTTTCAGGCGGCATGCGTCAGCGCGTCATGATTGCACTAGCGCTGGCATGCAATCCTGAAGTATTGATCGCAGATGAGCCGACGACTGCGTTGGACGTGACAATTCAGGCGCAGATTATCGAGTTGCTCAAGGACCTCCAGGAAAAACTGGGGATGGGCGTGATCATGATTACCCATGATTTGGGGGTTGTTGCCGAAACCTGCGATCGGGTGGTGGTGATGTATGCCGGTCGCAAAGTGGAAGAAGCCTCTACTGAAGACTTGTTTGCGCGGCCACTGCATCCCTATACGCGCGCATTGATGGCGTCCATGCCGGCAATGAATGCCGCCGTGGAGGGCCGCTTGCTGGAAATTCCCGGGATGGTGGCGGCTTCGCACGAGTTGATACGCGGTTGCGCTTTTGCAGGTCGCTGCAGTTATGCCGTCGAGCGCTGCAAGCAGGAAACGCCGCCGCTGACCGAGGCTGGCAATGTAGGGCATTTGGTTGCCTGCTTTCGCTGGCAGGATATCGCACAGCAAGCAGCACCGGCAGCCCTGGTGGCGCCACCGGTCTCGCCGCAATATGATTTCACAGGAGCACGCTCATGAAACCCGCAAATATGCACTTGCAAGCTGCACCGCATTTGCCGCGCACGCCTTTGCTGGAGGTGCGCAATCTCAGGAAACATTACGTCACGCCGGCAGGCATGTTCGGCAAGTCGGGGCGAGTCGTGCAAGCCGTCGAAGATGTGTCCTTTTCGTTGGCCACAGGAGAGACCTTATCTCTGGTCGGCGAATCCGGATGCGGCAAGACCACGACCGGAAAATCCGTACTACGCCTGATCGAGCCGACTTCGGGCTCCATCAGCATGGAAGGGGAGGAGTTGTTGGGGTTGTCGGCAAAGGAAATGCGGTTGCGGCGGCAAGATATGCAGATCATCTTCCAGGATCCATATGCGTCGCTCAATCCGAGGATGCGCGCTGGTGATATTGTCGCCGAACCGATGCGTAATTTTCGCGCGCAGAATCAATCAAGCACTAAGTCCGAAGTCGACAAGCTGGCGTGGCTTTTTTCCAAGGTCGGGTTGCGACCAGAAACGATGAAAAAATATGCCTATGAATTTTCTGGCGGACAGCGTCAGCGTTTGGGCATTGCACGCGCTTTGTCTCTCAATCCGAAACTGATCGTCTGCGATGAGCCGGTTTCGGCGCTGGACGTGTCTGTACAGGCACAAGTAATCAATCTTCTGATGGATTTGCAGCAGGAGTTCGGGATTGCCTATTTGTTTGTCGCTCATGATCTCGCGGTGGTTCGCCATATCAGCCATCGTGTCGCTGTCATGTATCTTGGAAAAATTGTTGAACTGACAGATCGTGACACGCTTTTCTCGCGGCCGTTGCATCCCTACACCCAGATATTGCTGTCCGCAGTTCCGCAGCCTAACCCTAAAGTGAAAGCAACGCGCCAGGTTTTGAGGGGCGATCCACCGAGCCCTGCGAATCCGCCTTCAGGTTGCCGTTTCCATACGCGCTGTCCTCAGGCGCAGGCGATTTGTAAAGAAAAGGATCCTGAGCTGAGTACGCGATCTGACGGTCATTGGGTGGCCTGTCATTTGCAATAAATATCGCAGGCGGAATAGGCTTGTTGCATGAACAGAGAGTAAGAGAGTTTTACATGGCGGGTTTCGATGTCACCGAGCGCTCGATAGAAGAGCTGCAAGCCGCGCAGATGCATGGCATTGTCAGCGCCCGTGGATTGACGCAGGCTTATCTGACACGCATTGAAGCATTGGATCAACAAGGTCCGGCGCTCAACGCCATCATCAGGATAAATCCACACGCCTTGCGACAAGCCGCTGCGCTGGATCTGGAGCGACGAGGGGGCGGCGTGCGCGGGCCCTTGCATGGTATTCCCATTTTGGTCAAAGATAATTTCGAAACCATCGATATGCCGACCAGTGGTGGTTCTGCTGTGCTAAAAAATTTCCACCCTAGTAATGATGCGTTTCAGGTTAGACGCCTGCGCGAGGCAGGGGCTGTCATTATCGGTAAGACGACGATGCATGAGCTGGCAGTCGGTGTCACGAACGCATCCTCATTGTCTGGCTATACGCGCAATCCTTATGCTTTGGATCGCGTCCCGGGTGGTTCCAGCGGTGGCACCGGCGCGGCCATCGCGGCAAGCTTTGCTGCCGCCGGCATGGGGTCCGACACGGCCGGCTCTATCCGTATCCCCGCCGCTAATCAAAGTTTAGTCGGTCTGCGTGTCAGTTCCGGGTTGTCGAGTCGCAGCGGCGTCATGCCACTTTCAACGACGCAGGATGTAGCCGGCCCACTGGCGCGGTGCGTCGCCGATCTGGCTATCATGTTGGATGCGACGGTAGGCGTTGATCGCGATGACCCGAGTACCGCCCATGCTGATCAGAATCTCCCGTCAAGTTATCGAGAGCAACTGCGTGCGGATACGATCGAAGGTCTGTCGATTGGCGTGTTGTGCGATTTGTTCGGCACGATGCCGGAAGACGAAGAGGTCGCATTGGTGATCAACCGCTCACTGGCAACATTTGCCGCACACGGAGCGAGCTTGCACGAAATACGTTTGCCGCAGTTGGAAGAGCTAATGCAAAGCAGCAATGTGATTGGCCATGAGTTCAAGTTCGATTTTGCTGACTATTTGCAACGTTATCCGTACGCCCCGGTGCATTCTCTGGAGCAACTGCTAAAGTGTAATTTGCATCACGCAGAGATTAATGGGGTTCTACGAGCACGTGATGAGACCATCACGCGCGATAGTCTCGAATCTCAGGCTGCATTTGCAGCACGTGGTCGCTTGCGCAACTTGGTTCTGGACGAAATGCAGCGCAGCGCTGTCGATGTTTTTGTCTACCCTGTCATGCGGAGAAAAGCCGCATTAATCGGCCAAGCTCAGTTCGGTGTCAATTCTCAGTTGAGCGCTGGAACTGGTCTGCCTGCAATCGCTATGCCAGGTGGATTTACAGATGATGGTGTGCCGGTGGGAATTGAATTTTTGGGTAAATGTTTCGCTGAGCAAGCACTCTTGAACCTCGCATTCAGTTGGGAGAAAATCGGAAAAATTCGACGAATTCCAGAGTACATTTTTTCGAAAAGAGACGTTTCATAAACTAACGCTGTGTACAGAAACTGTGCGGCTGCTACGGAAATGCTGGTAAAAAAGCTGTCATTATGGTTGCAGGACTTGGTATCTATGTCTATGCAGTCTCATAATGACGGCATTGGAGCAATCGCTTGCACAGCATGATCGCTCTAAGTCATTTCCGATACATTGATCCCATTGCTACGAATGGAGGTACTTTGCGCGATAGCGCGAAACCATATTCGCATGGCTCTTGACGATGTTGACATTCTTTGGCCTGCTACGCCAGTTCACGAGATTGCCGCGGTAACCGCCAGCCAATGGCTCCGATTCGATCGACCAATGGCGGCGACATTCTCCTTTAACAAATCAAGCTCATCCCCAATTTCGAAGTACGGATCGGGATTTTACTGTGCGAGCCGTGCTTTGATTTTGCGCGGGATCTGGCCGATGCCTTTGTGGTGATCTCGTGTGGAGCGCTGGAGGCTTGCGGGAGTCACGCGTAGAAGGGGGAGGAGGCGCTTAAAAAACATGTGGCGGTGTCATTGCCCGCCTGGCCGGCGGGCAGGACTTTATTCGAAGGAGTTGGCCAATTTTTCCGGCAGCGGTGCATTCAGCCATTTCTTGACGGCGGTATTGAGTTCGCCGGATTTCTTGCTTTTGGTCAGAATATCGTTGACCTTGGCTTGCAGCGGCGCTTCCCCCTTGTTCAGTCCGATCACGCAACGCGATTCCTGAATCGTGTATTTAAAGACCGGCTTGTGCTCTGGATCCTTTTCTCCCAGTGTGACGGCGACGAAGTCGCCGGTGCCGATCAGTTTGATCTGCCCTGACACATAGGCAGAGATCAAGGTGTTGTTATCCTCGTAGCGCTTGATCACCGTGCTCGACGGCACGCTCTTGCTCAACTGAATATCTTCAAAGGTGCCGCGTGCGACGCCTACGGTTTGATTGGCCATGTCTGCCGGGCCGCTGACCTTGATGTCGGCAGCGCCGAACAGGCTGTTGTTGAAGGGCGCATAGGCTTGCGTGAAGTCCATCACCTTGTCGCGCTCGGCATTGCGGCCCAATGTGGAAATCACCAGATCCACCTTGTGCGTCTGCAGAAAAGGAATGCGATTGGCGCTGGCCACAGGAACCAGCACCACTTTGACACCCAGACCTTTGGCCACCAGTCTGGCCACATCGATGTCCAGTCCTTGCAATTGCAGATCCGAATTGACCGAACCGTAGGGCTGAAAGTCCTGGGGAACGGCGATACGGATGGTGCCTGATTTGAGCACGTCGGCCAGTGCATCGGCGTGCGCCTGGCCGACTGCGATGGCGCCAAACAGGGCGATGCTGAAACAGAGTGACAAGATTTTTGCTGTTTTCATTTTGTTTCCCAAGAAATGAACATGTCGTAAAAGCGTCTGTGCACACGATGCGCAGAAAGCAGTCGTAAAAATAAAAAATGGACTGTCTGAAGAAACCGTCGACCTTTATCGCTGCATGCCTCCACATGGTCCAATTCGCTATGTCGCATAGGCGTGGCGCAAGGAAAGTCCGAGGGGTAAGTCGTGCCGGGAATCGCGCTTCTTCATTACTGCGACGGCAAGTGTAGGGGGATGCGTAGGGCGCTGTAAATTACCATTTAAGCATAGTGCGTATGTTAATAAAGTATAAGCATAATTTTTTTGAAACCCTTATAAATACTGGTGTGTAGCTGAAATTTCGGGTGCACTTTTTTAGTCATTTCGGTCGTCGGCCGTGTTCCAGTTTTGTGCGGTTTTCCGCGAGACTGGAAATTATTTGCATCATTTACTGGTCGGCAGAAACGGCTGAAAAAATTCAGGCTGCTGATTTTCTGCGCAGATGCGACGACGCAAGCGCCAATATTTCAGGGAAAGATATGAAACGTTTCATCAACATCGGCGATCGTCTCGCGCTCGGTTTTGCCATCATTCTGGCGCTGTCGATCGCTAGCACTGCCATAGGTATCTGGCGTATGCAGGTGGTGTCGGCCGTCACGCACGCCATGGTCGATCAGTCGGTACGCAAGGAGCGTCTGATTTCTGCGCTCAATACCAATCTGCGCGGTGGCATCTTGCGCACCATCGCTGTGCTGCGCAGTTCTGATCAGATGCTCAATGCTTTTTTTCTGAACGAGGATCTGCTTGCCAAAAAAGATGCACTGGCGCTGCAGAAGCAGATCGGCAGCATGCTGGTCAGCGATGACGAGAAGAAATTCTATAAGCTGATGCTGGAGCAGCAAAGCAATTATGCCAAGATCAATTTCCATATGATGGAGCTCAAGTCCAACGGCGATGCCGATGAAGGCAATCAAATCCTGGTGCAGGAATTTGTGCCTGCCTCCAAGCACTATCAGGCTGCGTTGCAAAAGCTGCTGGAATGGGAGCAGACAGAAATCGATAAGACCGCTCAGCAGATCGATGTCATCGCGGTGCAAAGCCGCATACTGTTACTGGTGGTCGAGCTGGCGGCCTTGCTGTTCGGCGTCTCGTGTGCCTGGCTACTCACGCGCAGCATCGTGCGGCCGATCAAACAGGCGGTCGAATTGTCGCGCAAGGTGGCCGACGGCGACTTGACCGCCGAGATACAGGTCAAGAGCAAGGACGAGGTCGGACAGCTACTGCTGTCCTTGCAAACAATGAACAGCAATCTGCGCAATATCGTCAGCAACGTGCGTATCGGCACCGGGACTATCGCCATGGCGTCGCGCGAGATTGCGGTGGGCAACATGGATCTGTCGTCGCGCACTGAAGCGCAGGCCGGCGCACTGGAAGAAACCGCATCGGCCATGGAAGAATTGATTTCGACCGTGCGTAGCAATGCCGATAACGCCAGAGAAGCCAGCGCGCTGGCAACGTCTGCCTCCGACATCGCCATCGAGGGCGGCAACGTGGTGGAGGAGGTGGTCAAGACCATGGGGGATATCAATGCTTCCTCAAAGAAGATTGTCGACATCATCAGTGTGATTGACGGGATCGCCTTTCAGACCAATATTCTGGCTTTGAATGCGGCGGTGGAGGCGGCCCGCGCCGGCGAGCAGGGACGGGGATTTGCGGTCGTGGCGTCGGAAGTGCGCAGCCTGGCGCAGCGTTCGGCGGCGGCAGCCAAGGAAATCAAGGCCTTGATCGCCGATTCGGTCCAGCGTGTGAGCAATGGTAGCGCCCAGGTGGCGCGCGCCGGGGCCACCATGATCAACGTTGTCACCAGCGTCAAGCGCGTCACGGCCATCGTGCATGAAATCAGTCAGGCCAGTCAGGAGCAGGCCAGCGGCATCGAACAGGTCAACGGCACCATCAGCCAGCTTGATCATGTCACGCAACAGAATGCGGCGCTGGTCGAGGAAGCCGCCTCAGCGGCCGATGCACTACAGTTGCAGGCGGCCAATCTGAGCGAGCTGGTCAGCGTGTTTGTGACCGAGACGAGCGCGCCGGTGCCGGCCTTGCCTGCGCCAGCTGCCAAGAAGGCGATGATCGGGGGGGCGCTGGCGCGCGTCTGAGAGGGGCCTCCGCATTTTCATCGGAGCAGTCACACCCGGCCCCTTGTTGGCTGCCGTATCGACCAGGCGCTAGCCATGACTGAGCAGTATCTGTTTGGCACGTTCTGGTCTGAATCTGCTTTGCCTTTCGCACACAAGACACGAGTAAAGGTGGCCGAAAAAAACGCTGGCGTTCTTGCGAATGCCAGCGTGTAAATATGGCCACTACGTGTGCCTGTCAGACACAGACCATGCCGAGGAACTGCTGCAGCTCAGGAGATTTGGGATTGGTAAAGAATTCTTCCGGCGCGCCGATCTCATGCACCCTGCCTTGATGCATGAAGACCACGCGGTCACAGACTTCGCGGGCAAAGCGCATTTCATGCGTGACCATGACCAAGGTCATGCCTTCGAGGGCCAGTTTGCGCACCACGTTCAATACTTCGTTGACCAATTCGGGGTCGAGTGCGGAGGTGATTTCGTCGCACAGCAAGGCTTGCGGTTGCATGCTCAGCGCACGCGCGATGGCGACGCGCTGCTGCTGTCCGCCGGATAGCTGGTCGGGATAGCTGTCGAATTTTTCCGCCAGGCCGACGCGCGCCAGATTCTGCTGGGCCAGCGTCCGTACCGATTGCTGTTTGGCATTTTTGACGATGGCTGGCGCGATCATCACGTTCTGGCCGACGCTCAGGTGTGGGAATAGATTGAATTGCTGAAAGATCATG
>Ga0302155_10000136_pt1 | contig 59612 bp, 42 predicted proteins | sample I_Bog_N3_1_FD_193508 | JGI IMG/M metagenome (GOLD analysis project Ga0302155, IMG submission 193508) | Peat permafrost microbial communities from Stordalen Mire near Abisko, Sweden - I_Bog_N3_1 | ecosystem: Environmental > Terrestrial > Soil > Wetlands > Peat | place: Sweden: Abisko, Stordalen... | reverse complement strand
TATGAGGTTTATGACAAAAAAACTACTGGTGCCCGAGGCCGGAATTGAACCGGCACGCCCGTTATTCACGAAAGCGGCGGATTTTAAGTCCGATGTGTCTACCAATTTCACCACTCGGGCACTTCTCCATGCATCACTGCATAGTCGACTGAAGATGAATTTCATCTTTCGTTCTGGAGGCGGGAAGCGGAATCGAACCGCTCTAAACGGCTTTGCAGGCCGCTGCATAACCTCTTTGCTATCCCGCCATCATGTGCATTTACAACCAATACTTGGATGTAACGTACCACACTAAATATAGAAGCACTTTCTTGATGCTCCCAATTATCAACTGGAGCGGGAGAAGAGTCTCGAACTCTCGACCTCAACCTTGGCAAGGTTGCGCTCTACCAACTGAGCTACTCCCGCATAGTACTACCTTACTACATTTTCTTAACCGCCAATTTAGTTAATTTACCGAAATAAACTTACTCAGGTAAAACTAAATTCACTCCAAATTCTGGAGCGGGAGAAGAGTCTCGAACTCTCGACCTCAACCTTGGCAAGGTTGCGCTCTACCAACTGAGCTACTCCCGCATTATTTTCTACACTTATTTGTACACTTATTTGTAAAAATAACTGCCAATGTACATAAAAATTACCACACTGCGAAATAAAGCTAAATTACCAAACAACACAAACTTCTCTTATTATTCAACATTTAAGCACTAACATCGCCGTACTTACCTCAACAACAAGACCAGAAGTGTAACCAAACTTTTACTACCTGTCCAGTCTTTTTTCTGGAGCGGGAGAAGAGTCTCGAACTCTCGACCTCAACCTTGGCAAGGTTGCGCTCTACCAACTGAGCTACTCCCGCATTTACACTGCCACATCTATACCGCACTTGCTATTTTTACCACATCTAATTTATTTGCGACATTATGCCACAAACTTTCGAATATCGTGCAGCAATCGCATGCATTAGTAACGTTACCTTGTTACCGCTTCTTACAGCTTGTTGCTGAACAGGCGCACATTATATACTGACACTAAAACTTGTCAAGAGATTCCAATAATTTTTTTATTTACACTAACACCCCGCTCAATCTAACTCGCCCGAACTCTCTTTAATCAGGGGCCAGGCACGTTTGAGATAGTAAAACATCGACCAAACCGTCAGAATCGCCGCCAAAAGTATAAATAAAAATCCCCACATCGTAGTATCAATCACACCAAGAATTTTGCCGTTAAAAAGTAACATCGGGATAGCCGCCATCTGTGCTGCCGTTTTGATTTTACCCAGCGAACTGACGGCCACCGATTTAGAGGCGCCTATCTGCGCCATCCATTCACGCAGCGCAGAGATCGCAATTTCACGACCGATAATCACAAAGGCGATTAGTACATTAACACGATCAAGATGGACCAATACCAACAATGCGCCTGCTACCATTAACTTATCCGCGACAGGATCGAGAAAGGCACCAAATGCCGATGTTTGATTCCAGCGTCTCGCCAAAAAACCATCAAACCAATCAGTCAACGCCGCCACGATAAAAATCAAGGTGGAAGCCAAACCACGATCCGACAGCGATAGCCAATCACTGGGAAGATAAAAAACACCGACGACCAATGGAATCAGTGCAACGCGTAACCAGGTCAATAAAATAGGGATATTAATTGGCATACTTTTCTTGTAAATTATTAATGTAATTGGGTATAGATTTGCTGCGCCAATTGGCGAGAAATTCCCTCAACAGAGGCTAAATCATCAACACTCGCATCGACCACGCCTTTCAGCCCACCGAATCGTACCAGTAATTTCTGTCGGCGTTTAGCCCCAACACCTTCTATTTCTTCTAAACGCGAAGTTTGACGTGTTTTAGCACGTCTAGCGCGCATACCGGTAATAGCAAAACGATGCGCCTCATCCCGGATTTGAGCTACCAGCATCAATGCCGCTGACTCCCGCCCTAATTCCTGTTCTGGCCGACCATCCACAAACACCAGTGTTTCCAATCCAACCCGACGCCCTTCACCTTTGCAGACCCCCACAATCAAACTTGTATCCAGACCTAAATCAACAAAAATCTGACGCGCCACCTCAACTTGTCCTTTGCCGCCATCAATCAACACCATGTCTGGCATCACCGCATCACAATTGGCAATTTTTTCATAGCGGCGCTGCAGCACTTGCCGCATAGCAGCATAATCATCACCGGGCGTAATGCCGCTGATATTGTAACGCCGGTATTCTGCATTTTGCATTTCATGGTGATGGAATACGACGCACGATGCTTGAGTGGCTTCCCCTTGAGTATGACTGATATCAAAGCATTCAATGCGTAGCAACGCCAGATCATCTGATTCCAGTTTGAGTGCTTGCGCCAAGGCCTGCGTTCTGGCCTGTTGCGAACTTTGCTCTGTAAGCAACCGTGCCAACGCCAATTGCGCCCCTTTTTGCGCCATTTCCAGCCACTGTCGTCGTTGCTCTTGCGGTTGCGTGACCAAATGAATTTTATGCCCGCACTGCTCCATCAACGCCACGAGTAATTCTGGTGCATCCAGCACACAATTTACGACAAGTAAAGAAGGAATGAATTGATCAAGATAATGCTGCGCCATAAACGCCTGCAATACCTCAACTTCTAATTGTTGCTGTCGTTGCTCTACGTGATCTTGTTCGCGTACATTCCCTGACGGTGGCGCCTCAAACATGACAGCATCCGCCGAATTCACGACCTCAGGCAACACCAGTGCATCTTCGACTTGCGTCGGAAAATAAGCGCGATCACCAAGGTGCCGTCCGCCGCGCACCATAGCCAAATTAACACAGGCACGTCCTCCCTGCACCACGACAGCAATAATGTCTAGATCCATATCATTGCTGCTCTCCATACCTTGCTGATGCAAAATTGTGGAAAGCGCTAGCATTTGATTACGCACCTGCGCGGCCTTTTCAAACGCCAGTTCCTGCGCATATCCCATCATTTTACGCTCCAGCGTTTGCATCAACTCAGTTCGTCGACCACGTAAAAATTGTGCAGCGCATTCCACATCGTCGGCATACGCTGCCGGACTAATTGCTCCAACACAGGGCGCACTGCAACGCTGAATCTGATGCAACAAACAGGGACGGGTGCGATTAGCATACACACTATCCTCACAACTGCGTAGCTGAAATACTTTTTGAAGAATCTGCATCGATTCTTTGACTGCCCACGCACTAGGAAATGGGCCGAAATAATGGTTATGCTTGTCAATCGCTCCACGGTAATACATCATTCGCGGTACCGCTTGCCCAGTTATTTTTAAATACGGGTAAGACTTATCATCCCGAAATAAAATGTTGTAGCGTGGACGCAGAGCCTTAATCAGATTATTTTCTAAAATCAACGCCTCTGCTTCGCTGCGCGTTACAGTGGTTTCTAGTCTGACAATGCGACTAACCATGAGTTCAATACGCGGGCTACTGAGATTTTTTTGAAAATAGCTCGTGACACGTTTTTTCAGATTACGCGCTTTACCAACGTACAACACCACCTCATTCGCATCAAAATACCGGTAAACACCAGGAAGGGATGGGAGTTTAGCTACTGTTTCTAACAATGCAATACGTGGATTTTGCGTCACATTATGCTCCGGACAAACGCGCTTTTACCATAATCGCCTTCATTTCACGCACAGCGTTTTCCCAACCAACAAAGACAGCATGAGCAACAATCGCATGACCGATATTGAGCTCACTAATCTCTGGTATCGCAGCAATCGCCTGTACGTTCTCATAATGTAATCCATGTCCAGCATTAACACGCAACCCACGCTGAACACCCCATATTACCCCCATCTTAATACGTTCAAGTTCGGTCTGTTGCCCTGCTTGCGTATCAGCATCCGCGTATCTTCCCGTATGCAATTCAATGACGCTAGCACCAGTTTCTGTAGCGGCCTGAATTTGTGATTCATCGGCATCAATGAACAAACTAACGCGTATTCCCTGTGCACGTAATTGTTGTACACCAGATTGCACATGCTTAAAATTACCTGCTACGTCCAAGCCACCTTCCGTAGTGACTTCAGCGCGATGTTCCGGCACCAGACAAACGTCATGTGGGTTAATTTCACAAGCAAAATCCAGCATTTCGGCCGTAACCGCGGCCTCAAGATTCATGCGTGTTATAAGTTGCGGCCGCAAGTTGCGTACATCCGCATCTTTAATATGACGTCGGTCTTCACGCAGATGTAATGTAATTGCATCTGCGCCAGCATGTTCAGCTAGAAGCGCAGCACGTATCGGATCAGGATAAAAGGTGCCGCGCGCATTCCGCAGAGTTGCAACATGATCAATATTTATTCCTAATTCCACCATTTGGTGGTGCGCATGAATTGTCATAATGAGATGAATAGTAGATAGAACGTAAGGAAAACTATAGATTTTGCAGATCAATTAATAGTTGACGCGTATGAATTGGTGCGCCATGCAAATGATACGCCAACAAGGTACGCATCAGTAGCTTGCTTTGTTGTTGTGTCGTGGTATCAGCATAATCTCCCGACTGCATATCTAGCAAAGTTTTGCCTAATACAATGGGAAGTTGTTCGTGTACAGCTACAGGCCTGACCCCAGCAAGGGGATCAACCACGTAATAACCATGCGCTAGCACCGGTTGATGTCGGAATGAACAAAATGATAGATCACTCACCACCCCAGCCGACTCAAGCAAGGATAATTCAAATTTACGTAAAACGATTTGTGCTGGTTCGCCATGCGCCAACTGGTTAATGGTCGCGACGTAGGCATCAAATAGTAAGGGCTGCGGATCATCACGCTGTAATAGTTTGACGATGATTTCATTTAGATAAAATCCACATAACAACGCATTTTTTTCTAGTGGCAGCATCCCTCCCACCCATTCTGCTGTTGTCAATATCTGGAGTTCTGATTTACCGCTCCAGGATAATGTTAATGGCTGAAACGTCTGCAATACACCGCGCAATTGCGAATGCGGACGTTTTGCCCCTTTAGCCACCAGTGCGATGCGCCCATATTGACGAGTAAAGACATCAATAATTAAACTAGTTTCTTTGTAGGGATAGCTATGCAGCACAAAACCCGGTTGGCTATGTACTTTTAAAGGACGAAGCGGAATCGGTGAATTCCGCACCGTTTTTTTGGCGTGGTAGCGTGAAATGGCAGGAACAGGAGCGGCATCCGAATGAAATATAAATGAATCTACCACAGGTAAATCTGCTGCAGCGTCCAGCACCTGCATGATTGGTAAATTACTCGCGGCAACATCCGTCATGGCATCATTATGCTGATTTATTCGTATCCGTAAGCGCGCAATCCAGCTTCATTGTCAGCCCAACCGGATTTAATTTTTATCCAGATTTCGAGATAAACGGGTCCACCAAACAATTTTTCCATATCTTGTCGGGATTGTGTTGAAATTTCTTTAAGGCGCTCACCTTTTTTCCCAATAACCATGGCTTTGTGTCCATCGCGATCGACCAAAATAGCGACGAATACACGTCTAAGGTTACCTTCCAACTCAAATTTTTCTACTAACACAGTACTGGTGTAAGGCAATTCATCACCAACAAAACGAAATACTTTTTCACGGACAATTTCTGCCGCGAGAAACTTTTCACTTTTATCGGTGATGTCATCTTCAGGGAACATCGGACCATTCAACGGCAACAGTTTTTTAACTTCCGCTTCCAGACTATCCAGCTGAAAATTTTGTTTGGCAGATACTGGGATAATCGCAGCAAAATTAAATAGCGCAGACACTTTGGCCGCAAATGGCATCAAAATCGCTTTATCTTTAATATGATCTGCCTTATTAATCACTAAAATCACTGGAATGGATTTAGGCAGCAATTGCAATACAGCAATATCGGCCGATGAAAACATACCTGCTTCAACAACATATAACACTACATCAACAGCGGTCAGCGTCGTGGTAACTGTTCTATTTAGCGTGCGATTAAGCGCATTAGAATGTCTAGTTTGAAAACCTGGCGTGTCTACGTAGACAAATTGGGTGTTATCTTTAGTCTGAATGCCAGTGATACGGTGACGCGTGGTTTGCGCCTTGCGTGATGTAATACTCACTTTGACACCAATTAAGGCATTCATCAAGGTGGATTTACCGACGTTCGGACGGCCGACTATGGCTATGTATCCGCATCGAAAATCGTCTGCAGGTAAATCAGTGGTAATCGTGTCGGTCATACTATCTTTGTCTGTGGTAATAAATGGTGAAATAACGAATGTGCGACTAAGTCAGCAAGAATGGCGATGCTATTACTCCGCACCCGCATCGCTAACGGCAAGTGATAACGCTACGGTCTGTGCTTCTGCAACTGGTTCAGATTGTATTGTGGCGATGCCTGCTAACTTTAATTGAGTAGTACGGGGCTTGCTCTTGCGTTTGGCATTCGGTGTTTTAGCAAGCAGGCTTAGTGCAGCGTCAAGTGCCAACCTTGCTGCAGCCTGTTCGCCAGCACGCCGACTACCACCGGTACCAAATACATGTATCTCTAACTTAGGAATGGCGCATGCCACTTCAAATTCTTGACTGTGTGCAGCTCCATGTGTTGCAGCTACCGTATAGTGAGGCAACGCAATTTTTTTGCTTTGTAAATATTCTTGCAATAAGGTTTTAGCATCTTTTCCTAATGTTGCCGGATCAACGCTGTCGAGTATTGGCATATATAAGGCAAAAATGACATCACGGGCAGCATCAAAACCAGCGTCCAGAAAAATCGCGCCAAATAGCGCTTCTAGCGTATCGGCCAATATCGATGGGCGCCGAAACCCGCCTGACTTGAGTTCACCCTCACCTAACCTGAGCACCTGCGCTAAATCCAAGCGCTGAGCAATCTCAAATAAGGATTGTTGCTTTACCAAATTTGCACGTAGACGCGACAAATCCCCTTCATCAACGGTTTTGTAACGCTGAAACAGCAGTGAAGCAACCACACAATTCAGGATGGAATCACCCAAAAACTCTAATCGCTCATTATGCAAAACACTATGGCTTCTATGTGTGAGCGCCTGCTGCAGAAGTGCAACATCCTTAAACACATGCCCTAACCGATTTTGCAATAACTTATTATTGTTCATACTGCCTGATTACCCCCCCAAAAAACCTTTTCAGTCTGCTATTTTGCAGTTGTGTTACTAAATTCAAGCAGTAAACTAGCCGGCCCAATTAATGGAATTTTTTTATCATAAGCAACGCTCACGACCAATTCCCCATTTTGCTTAACGACTTCTAGATCCGCCCCTTTGACTGAGGTGATATAACCGGCCAGCACCTGCCTATCAAAAACACCTCTCACTTGGGCGGGACTAGCACTTCCGTCGCGGGCAAGAATCATTGCTTTTTTAATGGAATCAAACTCAACAAATAGAGGAATAATTTTCATCGCAAGCATTGCAACACCAGAAAGCACCGCAATCGAAAAAATCAATCCTATCAGCGTCACTCCACGTTGATACTTAATCGTTACAGGTTGTTTGTCGCATTTCATTAAACCAAGCATAATGACTCCCTAGAGCTCCAATTATCAATGAAAACCACCAATACGTTTTAATTTACTAAAATCGAAATTTGTGATGACATTTTGATTCATCCAGATACCAAAAGCTTTCCCCACCACATTTTCGTCAGGAACAAAACCCCAATAACGACTGTCAGCACTATTATCGCGGTTGTCCCCCATCATAAAATAATTCCCTGATGGAACGGTACAGGTAAAACCTTCTATATCATAGTTACACAACTCACTTTGTGGAAAATCATGTGCATCTCTGACGTCTGCTGGCGCACGTTCATCATTTAATATTTCATGATGTACACCCGTCAGGTTTTCTTCATAATGCTTAGCGTAGGTAAGACGATCCTCATCCAAAAAGTCCGGCAACTCACGATAAGAAACAGCTTGTCCATTGACCGTTAATCGTTTATTCCGATAGGTAATTTTATCACCAGGAACCCCAATCACTCGTTTTATATAATCGAGTGATGGATCGCGGGGGTATTTGAATACCATAACATCACCACGTTGAGGCTGATTGACCTCAATAATTTTTTTATTAATTATAGGCAAACGTATCCCGTAGGTAAATTTATTTACTAATATCAAATCGCCGACCAATAACGTTGGCACCATTGAACTGGATGGAATTTTAAAGGGCTCATACAAAAAAGAACGCAAACAAAAGACTAAAGCAATTACAGGAAAAAAGCTGCCCGTGTATTCAATCCATGCGGGTTGACGCAACAGATTGGCCTTTAATTGCTCACGACTACTGGTTTCAAGCTTAAGCCCATCCTCACTTAGCTTGGCGCGACGCGCATCAAATTCAGCAACGGCCGCATCTGCAGCAGCGCGCCGTTGCTTAGCAAGATAAAACACATCCAAAAACCAGATCACTCCGGTAACAATGGTCAAAATAAACAGAATTAATGCAAAATTGCCTAAAATAGTTTGAAGGTTCATTTATCTTCTACTTGTAAAATTGCCAGGAATGCCTCTTGCGGTATTTCTACCGAACCAACTTGTTTCATGCGTTTTTTACCAGCTTTTTGCTTTTCTAATAATTTTCGTTTACGGCTGATATCACCACCATAACATTTCGCCAAAACATTTTTACGTAAAGCTTTGACATTTTCACGCGAAATAATATTAGCACCGATTGCCGCCTGAATCGCCACATCAAACATTTGACGTGGAATCAACTCACGCATTTTTGCAGCAACAGCACGACCACGATAATTACTGTTGGAACGATGAACGATGATTGCCAATGCATCGACTTTTTCACTATTAATCAACATATCGACTTTGACCACATCAGCTGGACGATATTCCTTAAATTCATAATCCATCGAGGCATAGCCCCGCGAGGTAGATTTAAGTCGATCAAAGAAATCCAGTACAATTTCTGCCATGGGCATTTCATACGTCAATTTCACCTGACGACCATGATAATTCATGTCGATTTGTACGCCACGTTTACCCGTACACAGTGTAATCACCGCACCAACATATTCTTGCGGCATATACAAATTGACAGTAACGATCGGTTCGCGCACTTCTTCTATGCGTGATGGGTCCGGCATTTTGGATGGATTGTCTACCAGCAGAATCGTTCCATCACCTTGTACTACTTCATAAATTACCGTTGGCGCGGTGGTAATCAAGTCCATATCAAATTCGCGCTCTAACCGCTCCTGAACGATTTCCATGTGCAACAAACCGAGGAAGCCACAACGAAATCCAAACCCCAGTGCCTGCGATACTTCAGGTTCATACTGGAGTGCTGCATCATTCAACTTGAGCTTTTCCAGCGAATCACGCAAGGCATCGTATTGATTTGCCTCAACAGGAAATAACCCAGCAAATACTTGCGGTTGCACTTCTTTAAATCCAGGCAAAGGGTGTGCTGCCGGACGCGATTGCAGCGTCACCGTATCACCCACTTTAGCTGCTTTTAATTCTTTAATGCCTGCAATAACAAATCCCACCTGCCCCGCAGACAAGGTGCTACGACTCACGGATTTTGGCGTAAACACACCGACGCTTTCAACCAGATGATTGGAACCATTCGCCATGAGTAGAATTTTGTCTTTAGGACGCAAGGTGCCATTCATTACCCGCACCAGCATCACGACGCCGACATAATTATCAAACCACGAGTCGACGATCAACGCTTGCAGAGGCGCATCAACATCGCCTTTTGGTGGCGGCACTTTGAGAATCAGGGACTCAATAACATCGATTACCCCGAGGCCAGTTTTAGCAGAACAATGCACTGCGTCTGTAGCATCAATCCCAATAACTTCTTCGATTTCGTTACAGGCGTTTTCCGGATCTGCCGAAGGCAAATCAATTTTATTTAACACCGGCACAACTTCAACGCCGAGTTCAATCGCGGTATAACAGTTCGCTACCGTCTGCGCTTCCACACCTTGTGAAGCATCAACGACCAGCAGCGCACCTTCACAGGCAGACAACGAGCGACTAACTTCATAGCTAAAGTCGACGTGACCCGGTGTATCAATCAGATTCAGGTTATAGACCTGTCCATCTCTTGCCTTATAGCTGAGCGCCGCTGTCTGCGCCTTGATGGTAATACCGCGTTCACGCTCGATATCCATTGAGTCAAGCACTTGCGCTTCCATCTCGCGATCGGATAAGCCGCCGCATAACTGGATGATACGATCAGCCAGTGTGGATTTACCGTGGTCGATATGCGCAATAATCGAAAAATTACGAATGTTATTCATTAAGCCGATGAGAGTATGGCACCCGTGATGAATTGCTACATCACCTAAGTACCGAGGATAGGCAAAACCGTCTGACACTTGCTATTAAATAATAAACCAAGAAATAACAAACCATGACCAAACCGCTGCCCACCCAGAAATTGTGGATAGATTAATTGCGGTATTTTACCGGATTTCAGTTAATAAAGCCGATAAACCTATCAGAAAATAAAAAACCGCCTCATTGTGACGCGGTTTTTTTCATTACTTCGATCTAAAATAGGGGTTAAATTCCCATTCTTTCCAGTATCGCCCCCAATTCACGCAAAGCGGATTCGAGGTGAGGTTTTTGCGCTGCGAATCGCGCTGACAATGCTTGGGTGCGCTCACCAAGAAGACTGAGCCCATCAACATCACGGGTTTCTTTATTCAACAGTTGCTGTATATCTTCGCCTAACACCTGCAACAACTCAGTCAACTCAGCATCAACATCCCCAGCCTCATGCAAGCCAGCATGCAGTTTTTTGAGGGACTCTTTTAATTCATTACTGCTCATTTGGTCCACCTTTGCAAGAAATATAAACTCGTTTTCAATCACTATTTTATGGTACACCAAAACACGACTAATTGCGATAAATCAACACTACGGCATCCGCAGCGATGCCTTCCTCGCGTCCTAAATAACCCATTTTTTCATTCGTTTTTGCTTTCACATTCACTTGCCCGATAGTGACTTGTAGATCTTCCGCAATATACTGCACCATCAAAGGGATATGAGTGGCCATTTTAGGGGCCTGCGCAATAATGGTTGCATCCAAATTGCCAATGGCATAGCCAGCCGCTGCAACACGCTTAACAGCCTCACGTAACAATACGCGCGAATCAGCACCATGGAATGCAGCATCTGTGTCAGGGAAATGACGACCGATATCCCCCAACCCAGCCGCACCAAATAATGCGTCCGTTATAGCGTGTAATAACACGTCGGCATCCGAATGTCCGAGCAACCCAGTTTTGTGCGGAATAGTCACGCCGCCAATGATCAGTTTGCGATTTTCCACCAAAGCATGGCAGTCATAGCCCTGACCAATCCGTAGGGTGGGGGCTGTGGTCGATGAGGAAACAGGTGCGGTGTTAGAAAGTGTAGTCGGCATAGTAAGCGTTTAAAAAAATCAGAGACAATCAAGCTGCATTAATATCGCGATACTACCGCGATCAGTCCAAAATCACCACAAGCATTACCACCATCATCGCGACTGCAGATAGGCTTCCACCATCGCCAAATCACTAGGCATCGTTATTTTAGCATTACCCCAATGCCCCTCAACCAACTTTGGCACTAGCCCTTGCAGCTCCATCGCACTGGCTTCATCGGTAATAGCGACAGTACCTGCTTGGGCAGAGTGTAAAGCATGTCTTAATTCAGCATACCGAAACATTTGTGGCGTTTGCGCAAGCCACAAGCCGGCACGCGGTATGGTTGTCAGCGCAGTTTCGGATTGCAATTTCACGGTATCGACCACCGGCATGGCCAACAAGCCACCGACGTCCTCAGCACCAATAGCTGCAATCAGTCGCGTGATTAATGCCTGACTTAACCCAGGTCGCGCAGCATCATGCACTAATACCCAGTCCTGCTTCTGCACTGCCACTTGCGAAGCCATAGCATCCAACCCATTATAAACAGAATCGCTTCGCGTCGCCCCCCCGCAAAATAGCACCGTAAGCCGCGCATCCGCTTGCAATGCTTGCGCAACGTAACCATCTAAAGGACTTACCACCACAAAAACGTGGCTAATCTGTGGATGCTGCAAAAACGCGTTGACCGTATGTTGTAATATCGACTGTCCAGCCAATGGCAAATATTGCTTAGGGCAAACTGACGCCATACGAGCACCGACACCCGCAGCAGGAATCAGTGCGTAATAAGATAAGGAAGATGAGGTCGCCAATGATGGCAAAGCAGAAGGTGCGATAATAGAAGACAAAGATAAGCTCACGGTACCTGAAAAATAGGATGCTTCACAGAGAATGTCAAAATAAACCGGGAGAAGTCGAATTCGATCAGCGTTCTAAATTCAGAATCCTGCTCTTGGTTTATAATGTACTTACCATTGTAATAGCAAATTACGCTAAATCCTTGATTATCCGTAAAATCGATCAACCGACTAGCCATACAGCCACCTCCCATGTCATTTGATTTGCACACGCCGCCTAAAGCAGGCCACCGCATTAGCTTACCCACACTTGATGGTTCCGCTGATGCTTATGCATTGAGTTTAACCGCCACCACCCTAAAAAATCAGCAGCGCATGCTGACCATTTTTGTTGCCGATGCGGCTGACGCACAACGTTTAAAATCTGAACTACACTGGTTTGGCAGCGAAGTTGGCTTGCGTTGCCATGTCTTGCCTGATTGGGAAACCTTACCCTACGATGCTTTTTCACCGCATCAAGATTTAGTCTCTGAGCGATTAGCGACCTTATATGAAGTTGGCCATGGACAATCCGATGTGCTCATTGTGCCTATTTCTACCGCTTTATTACGCATGGCACCCCCCTCATTTCTGGCAGCGTACACATTCTTTTTTAAACGTGGCGAGACACTGAATGAAGCGCAACTTAAAGCACAGCTCACATTGGCCGGCTATAGCCATGTTAATCAAGTAATGTCGCCGGGTGAATACGCTGTTCGTGGCGGATTGCTCGACTTATTCCCAATGGGGTCAAGTTTACCCTACCGTCTGGATTTATTTGGCGATACCATTGAAACTATCCGTACCTTTGATGCGGATACTCAGCGCACGATTTATCCGGTACCTGAAGTACGCTTATTACCGGGGCGCGAGTTCCCGATGGACGATCCTGCCCGGAGTGCGTTTCGTAAGCGCTGGCGCGAACAATTTGAAGGCGACCCATCACGAACCACACTATACAAAGATATCGGCAATGGGATAGCCTCTGCTGGGATTGAGTATTATTTACCCTTATTTTTTGATGCCACTTCGACCTTATTTGACTATTTACCTGCCAATACCTGCATTTGCATGTCGGGTGATATTCAGTCAGCAATTCGTCGTTTCTGGAACGACACACAATCCCGTTATACCTTTTTAAAAGCCGACCGCGATCGTCCGGTGTTAGCACCAGAAACACTTTTTTTACGTGATGAAGACTTTTTTACCCTTGCCAAACCGTTTGGGCGTCTGATCATCAAAGCCAACACATCATCGAACGCACCATCAAACACGCCACCGCTACCGCTATCCCAGTCTGAATTAATTACGGATACGGCAGCAGATCAAGATGAAGTTACCAGCACTTCCGACATCGCTGACAGCATATCAAGCAAACTTCCGGATATTGCAGTCAACCGTCGCCTGGAAGACCCACTGACCAATTTGCGCGCATTCCTGCTGCAAACCCGACAACGAGTGATGTTGTGTGCTGAGTCAAACGGCCGACGTGAAACCTTACAACAGTATTTTAGTGAATACGATTTACACCCAGTCGCCTGTGAAAGCCTGACTGATTTTCTCTCGTCCGACGCCCCCTTAATGTTAGGTGTAGCACCACTCTATGCAGGATTCAATCTTCAGAGTGGCATCACGTTTATTACTGAAACCGAGTTATATGCCAATGTAGCACGGCGCGCCGGCAGAAAGCAGCAAGAAGGCGCGACTCAGGTTGAATCCATGGTGCGCGATTTATCGGAATTAAAAATCGGTGATCCGGTAGTGCATGTACATCACGGCATTGGTCGCTACCAAGGACTGGTAGCCATGGATATGGGGGAAGGTGAAACCGAATTTCTCCATTTGGAATACGCCAAACAAACCCAATTGTACGTTCCTGTAGCGCAGCTCCACGTTATTTCCCGCTATTCCGGTGCGTCGCCCGAAGATGCCCCATTACATGCCTTAGGCTCAGGTAGCTGGGAAAAATCCAAACGCAAAGCTGCACAACAATGCCGTGATACCGCAGCTGAACTATTAAATTTATATGCGCGACGCGCGCTGCGTAAAGGGCATGCGTTTGAGTACTCGGCCCGTGATTACGCTGCCTTTGCTGACAGTTTTGGTTTTGAAGAAACCATCGATCAGGCTGCTGCCATTAATGCGGTGGTGAGCGACATGACATCGGGAAAACCAATGGATCGCCTGATTTGTGGCGACGTTGGATTTGGCAAAACTGAAGTTGCTCTGCGCGCGGCATTTGTCGCTGTCATGGGAGGTAAGCAAGTCGCTATATTGGCGCCAACCACCCTATTAGCGGAGCAACATGCGCAAACCTTTACCGACCGATTTGCCGACTGGCCAGTCAAAATTGCCGAACTTTCCCGTTTCAGAAGCGGGAAAGAAATCGCCAATGCGATGAAAGGCATGCAAGATGGGACAGTTGACATTGTCATTGGCACGCACAAACTGCTTTCTGATGATGTCAAATTTACCCGACTCGGCCTCGTCATTATTGATGAAGAACATCGTTTTGGCGTACGTCAAAAAGAAACGCTCAAAGCCCTACGTGCGGAAGTCGATGTATTAACTCTGACAGCGACCCCGATTCCTCGCACACTGGGAATGGCACTGGAAGGGTTACGTGATTTCTCCATTATTGCGACGGCACCACAAAAACGACTGGCGATTAAAACTTTTGTTCGCAGCGAAGATGACTCGGTACTGCGGGAAGCTTGTTTACGTGAATTGAAACGCGGTGGACAAGTTTATTTTCTGCATAATGAAGTGGATACCATTGAAAACCGCAAGGCGATGCTAGAAGCCTTACTGCCAGAAGCGCGGATTGCTGTAGCCCATGGCCAACTGCATGAGCGTGATCTGGAAAAAATCATGCGTGATTTTGTCGCACAACGCTACAATATTTTGCTGTGTACGACGATTATTGAAACTGGTATTGACGTGCCAACCGCCAACACCATTATCATGCATCGGGCTGATAAATTTGGACTGGCGCAATTACATCAATTACGCGGCCGAGTCGGACGTTCACATCACCAAGCCTATGCCTATCTGCTCGTGCATGATGTCAAAGGATTGACCAAGTTAGCACAACGACGACTGGATGCTATTGTCCAAATGGAAGAACTGGGAAGTGGTTTTTATTTGGCGATGCACGATTTGGAAATTCGCGGTGCAGGCGAAGTTTTGGGTGATAATCAATCAGGCGAAATGGTTGAAATTGGCTTTCAACTTTATTCAGACATGTTAAATGAAGCAGTGCGTAGCCTAAAAGAAGGCAAAGAACCTGATCTTGCAGCACCTTTATCTACCATGACTGAAATCAATTTGCACACCCCTTCCCTGTTGCCCGCCGATTTTTGCGGTGATGTGCATGAACGACTATCCTTGTATAAACGTTTATCGCATTGCAAAAATAATGATGGCATTGATTTATTACAGGAAGAATTAATCGATCGGTTTGGCAAGTTACCTGGCCCTGTGCTTGCACTGATAGAAACGCATCGACTTCGCGTACTCGCCAAAACAGTTGGTATAATTAAAATTGATGCCCATGCAGATGCGGCTGTATTACAATTTGAAGCAACGCCCCCTATTGAACCTATGCGCATCATTGAGCTCATTCAAAAAAACCGCCATATCAAATTGCACGGCCCAGACAAATTACGCATTACCGTCAATATGCCGGATTTAGCTGCACGTGTCGGTCAACTCAAATCGACCATCCGAGCGCTTACTTAATTGTAGCCCCCTTTTTTTTATACGAGTAAACTACGCCACCATGGAACTGATTCTGCAACGCTTAGCAACCAACGCCACTTCTGACACAGCTAGTCTGGAGGAGAGATGTAAACTCATCACGTCGTTGACAAATTTAAACATAAATAAAAGTCAATTAACGTACGTTACGCCTAACGTACTGCGTTGTACTGACATACCAGAAGATAGTGATTCTTTTGCCACAACTAAGGATCTGCTCAGAGCATTTAATGACCTTGTGGTGAACAAAGAAGGTAAAAATGCGGAACAAATCGATGTTACGCTGATCAAAGACACGTTACGTCTCTCTGATTTTGGTTTATTGGCAATGGATATGGATTCCACTCTCATCACTATTGAGTGTATTGATGAAATTGCAGACATGCACGGATTGAAGCCGCAAGTTGCGGCCATTACCGAAGCGGCGATGCGTGGCGAATTAGATTTCGCCGAAAGCTTGACCAAACGCGTGGCCTTATTAGCCGGTTTACCTGCCACGGCGTTGCAACAGGTCTATGATGAACGTTTACAATTATCCTTAGGCGCGAACGAGCTGATCGCTGCCGTACAAGCTGCTGGCATTAAAACATTGCTGGTATCTGGTGGATTTACTTTTTTTACTGAACGTGTTGCATCACGCCTAAATCTGACGTTTAACCATGCTAATCAGTTAGAAATCATCGATGGAAAACTGACGGGCAAAGTTATTGGCACCATTGTCGATGCCGACGAAAAGCGCCGTACGGTTGAACGTGCATGCACTGCACTTGGCATCACACCCCAACAAGCGATCGTGATGGGTGACGGTGCCAATGATCTGGCGATGATGGGAATCGCCGGACTGTCAGTGGCATTTCGTGCCAAACCCATCGTCAGAGCATCCGCTGATGTAGCGCTTAATTATGTCGGATTGGATGGTGTATTGAATTTATTAACGGCACCATAATTTTTTGCAAAACGAAGCAACTACAGGAGTCGTCATGTCACAGGAACTGGTGTTTGATAGCAAAATAGAGTCCATCAAAAATTATGCGTGGTGGTTTTATATTTTTCATGCCATCAGTCTCCTTTTTACATTTGGTGCAATGTCCTTTATCCCACTTATATTAAGCTACATTAAACGCGATGAAGCACGAGGCACCTTTGTGTACAGCCACCACAACTGGCAAATTTCTTCCTTCTGGATTTATTTCGTCCTAGTCGGTGTTGGTTGGCTATTATTTATTACTGTTATTGGCATTCCATTTGCTTTTCTGATCTGGGTCGGTGCGTGGCTATGGAAAGCCTATCGTTTGATTGTTGGGTTTAATGCACTAACAAAAAATCAAGCCATTGAATGATATGGTATGGTATGAATCACGGCTAAAACACGACTAAATCACGGCTAAATCACCGTTACCAATCAACCTAACAATGGATATTATGATCAATCTGTACTCTTGGCCCACCCCCAATGGCCACAAAATTCACATTATGCTGGAAGAATGTGGGCTAGCATATTCCGTCACCCCGATTGATATTGGTGCTGGAGATCAATTTGCGCCGGATTTTTTGAAGATATCGCCCAACAACAAAATTCCTGCCATGGTTGATACGGATGGACCAGATGGTGCACCAATTAGCTTATTTGAATCAGGTGCGATGTTGATTTATCTGGCTGAAAAAACTGGTAAATTTCTCAGCACTGACCCACGTGAAAAATATGCCACCCTGCAATGGCTAATGTTTCAAGTTGGAGGATTTGGCCCTATGCTGGGTCAGGCTCACCATTTCCGCCTATACGCACCAGAACCAATACCCTATGCGATTGACCGCTATACCAATGAAGCAAAACGACTCTACGGCGTTATCGACCGCCAATTAGCAAAAACGCCTTTTTTAGCAGGCGACCACTATAGCATTGCCGACATTGCCGTATTTCCTTGGACGCGGTCCTACCAAAATCAAGGAATCGATTGGGTTGATTTTCCCCATGCAAAGCGTTGGTTTGACGTGATCAACGCCCGTCCAGCAGTACAACGTGGGGTACAAGTACTGGCAGCACTTCGCAAATAATAGCTTAAGCAGAAGTACACTACTTACCGTTGCGTTATGCTGCGGCGGTAGTAGTTATTGGGTTATCTTTATAGGATAATATCATCAACGATAAGCCAATCACCAAGGCAAACCAATAATCAACCGGAACACCGGCTGCCCAATGGTGGTGCCACCGTACAATCTCGGGGGTAAATTTAGTCCAGCCATAGGCCGGATTCAATACAAACCACAAACAATCTTCCGCAGCCCAAAATAACATAATGCTCGCTAGGACACGCGCTTCTAGGCGCCGACTCCAACAACCAAAAAGAAAAAAGGGAAAGTGGAATATCAAGATAATAAAAATAAAAACCCAAGCATGGTACCCCGTCATCGCTCGGCCACCCCAAAAAATATCCAATAACCAATGATGCTCAATGCGCCAGGTTGGTAGATTGGCGGCCCATCCTGCTGCACCTTCAATTTGAATTTCGACTTCCGAAAAAAATAAACTCAGTATCAGTACCATAACCAATAACCATACCATCGGCTTAATATGTATTTTCATACCAAAACAAAACATACTGCAAACTCCAGTAATACTGCTTTTAGATCCATTTGATCTACAAAATTCAGCTATTGATTCAGCTACTAACTAAGTCAATCAATAAGTCAGTCAGTCAATTGGACGCCAACTACCCGCTCCAACACGCGCTGCGCTGCATGTGGCTGTGCTAGTGTCAGCATGCGTTGACGCATCGTATTCAACTGCTCGGGCTTAATCAGACATTGACGAATTTTAAACTCAAATGACCCCATATCACGTGCTTTTACTGCAACACCCTGTTCCATCAGGTAGTCACCGTTGCGCTCTTCCTGCCCAGGAATTGGATCGACCAATACCATTGGCAATCCCATGGCAAGACATTCCGAACTCGTTAACCCGCCTGGTTTGGTGACAATCAAATCACTGGCAGCCATATAACGTTCAATTGACGTGGAATAGCCAAGTGGAACTACGCGTCCTAGGTATTTTTTTGATAACGCAGTTAATTCTTCCAATCGTTGCGGATGATGTCCTGCCATCGCAATCACTTGTATCGCATCTGAGATACGCAATAAGCGATCCGCCAACAAGGTGACATGAGCAAATCGTGCACCACCTGGCATTAACAATACCGTAGGCAATTGCGGTTGCAAGCCCAGCGCCTTACATTGAAATTGTTTATCCAACCCAGATGAAAATACCGGCATAATGGGTATTCCAGTAACTGCAATTGCCTCAGCAGCGATCCCGCGCTGACGCATTTTGAAGGCAACTTCCTGATTGGCAGCGAAATACCCTCGTATATGGGGTTGCACCCACAAACTATGCAAATCAAAATCCGTTACTTGCACCCATACAGGACAAGCCAATCTCCCTTTTTGAATCTCACGTGAAAGTAGTTCTGCAGGAAGAAAATGGGTGCAAATGATATGATCCGGTTTGAAATCGCGAATTTTCCCAATTAATTTTTGCGTGCATAATTGCTCTATCCCACGCCGCAACAGCGTGCTCATATCACTACGTTGTGCCACATCGGTTTTTTGATAAATGTAGGACCATAATACCGGAGCATGATCAATTAACTGCCGATAAAAATCAGTATAAACGCGTCTAAAACCTGCGCCCACATAGTCCATTACATCAATGTGTTCGGCTATCACATCTGGAAACTGCTGATTGGCAGTCTCCAGCAATGCTTCTGCGGCTCTTACATGGCCTGATCCGGCAGATACACTAATAATCATTATTCGCTGCTGAGTCATGTCACCTCTAACTAACTATCTATTTTATTGACACACTACCTTGTTCATTACCTTACCCCTCCCCTGTTTGTGGCAGATCTACACAGACGAGATAAGTAGTGAGTGGTGAGTGCTATTTTTCAGGCCTTAGTTTGCGCTCAAAGAATTTCCGCAGTATGACAATAAGGCGGATGACGTCATGGGAATGGAATAGCGACAATACTGTCAATGAATACCGTCAATATTTAGCCCCCATGAATCTTTCACACAAGAAATAGCCATTTATGCTGCATTGCAGTAAAATTAGTACTAATTCTTTGTGTAGTGGTAGTGATTTTCCAGTCTTAGCCAATTGAAGGAGCTTTCCATGCCAGATTTCCCCCTATTTAATCAGCTCAATAATTACCTGATTGATAGCATCCAACGCACGGTATTGGTCGCAGATACGATGCGCCAACGTGGTAATAATTTTATTGCCCATTCCAAAGCGGGCAAGCCTCCTGTCTTGGTATTTGATCATGAAGTGATCATGGACGCGCGTGATTTTGAGCATCCCGTCAATTATGCGCTTCTCAAAATCATCCCCTCGCCGGATCAACCGACGAATCCCACAGCACGCCCCTTCGTCATTATTGATCCGCGTGCTGGTCATGGTCCCGGTGTTGCTGGCACGAAGGTAGATAGCAGTATTGGCGTTGCTCTGGCTGCAGGCCATCCCTGTTATTTTGTCACATTTGGCCCTCATCCTTGCGATGGACAAACGATTGAAGGCGTATTACGTGCTGAAATTGCATTTCTGAAAAAAGTAAATGAACTTCATGCCAACTGTGACGAAAAACCTTTCGTCATTGGTAATTGTCAAGGTGGTTGGGCTCTGATGTTGTTAGCAAGTACAAGTCCTGATTTGGTTGGCCCCATCATGCTAGCCGGTGCACCCTTGGCTTATTGGTCAGGTAAAGCCGGACAAAACCCGATGCGTTATAGCGGTGGGTTATTGGGGGGATCGTGGCTATCATCACTGGCTGCAGACTTAGGTAATGGCCATTTTGATGGGGCGAATCTAGTACATAATTTTGAAAATCTGAATCCTGCCAATACCTTATGGGGCAAGCAATATCAACTTTACTCTCACGTAGATACCGAAGCGCAACGCTATCTTGATTTCGAACGGTGGTGGGGTGGGCATTTTTTAATGAATCGCGCCGAGATTGACTGGATCGTTCAGAATTTATTTATTGGCAATAAATTAAGCCGTGCCCATATTCCTGATCCTATTAATGGGGGCATGATTGATTTTCGTAAAATCCCATCTCCTATCATCGTTTTTGCCTCACACGGCGACAATATTACACCGCCTCCGCAAGCATTAAACTGGATTTGCGATCTGTACACCGATGTTGACGACATTCGACTCCGCGAACAAGTGATTGTGTATTGCCTGCATGATAAAGTCGGGCATCTAGGGATTTTTGTTTCTTCTGGCGTCGCCAACAGGGAACACAGCAAATTAGTCGGTGCGTTAGAACTAATTGAATTACTCCCACCTGGCTTATATGAGGCACACATTGAAGATCTGCATCCAGACGTACCACATCAAGAATTGATTGAAGGTCGCCATTTAATTCGCTTTGAACCGCGCACACTGGACGATATCCGAGCATTGGATGACGGTAGAGAAGACGAAGCCGCCTTCGAGGTCGTCCGGGCTGTGGCTGAACGCAATCAGGCTACTTATGACACCTTCCTATCGCCGTTTCTGCGCGCCATATCAACTGAGCCACTAGCTGAATTATCGCGATTAGCACACCCAAACCGCATGGAACGCTACAGCTGGTGTGGTCTCAATCCATTTACCTGGGGTCTTGCTGGTTTAGCCGATACGGTAAAAGCAAACCGTGTGCCGGTGGAATCAGATAATCCTTGGCTGGCACTGGAACAAACCATGTCAACACAGCTCATGCAGCATTTGGATGCATGGCGCGTCCAGCGTGACCAACAGGCAGAAACGCTGTTTAAAAAAATCTATGAAGCCCCTTGGCTACGACTGTGCTTAGGCATGCAGTCCCCCTCGCAACCGACTGACGCCGTGCAACATGATCTGCAATTGCAACAAGAAATCCAACAATTGCACCGTCAATTGGCATGTGCCACCATAGCAGAAGGTGGAGCGCAAGAAGCCTTAATTCGTTGTCTAATTTATCTACATGGTACAGATGCATTTGTGGACGAACGTGCATTTCACTTATTGCAACATATAACCAAAGCACAAAACGCTTTCATCCTACCAAAACTAGATCAAATCCGTCAAACGCTTCGCCATGAAGTTGTAATTATGCAACTAAATCCACACGCTGCGCTGGAAGCATTGCCATTATTGGTACCGGATAGTTCCGTACGACGCTGGATCTGGACTGTTTTGGATGAGGTAATGCAATTATCAAGCAGTATGTATATCGATGCTGACATCAAAAAACGCTTTACGCAGCTTTCTGAGTTAATTGGACCACTATCAGAACTTGCCCCAGCAGAGCCAGTGATTGTAGACCCCATTAAACTACCGGCACCAACAACAATCGACACGGCACTACTACCATCACTACCTACTGTGAGCATCAAGGCAAAAGTGACAGCAAAACGGCCTGCCAAGAAAAATACCACAACAAGTAAATCAGTAAAAGGTGGCTATCCAACGTAATATCGTAGGCGCTGCCTGGAACTCTGCGCCATGCAGCGCATCGAATACACTTTTGATATAGATATTATTATGGATATAATTCTAGTGAACACCACTACGTGACAAGGTAAAGTACAGATGATAAACAGTATTGAATTACCCACAGCAAAAGCACTAAAACCATGCAGTATCGTAAATCGCACTTTTGATGAAATCACCATCGGCGACAACGCGACGGTACAACGCACCTTAACAACGCAGGATATTGAACTATTTGCCATTTTGTCAGGCGATGTCAGTCCGCAGCAAGCAAAAAACGACTTTATCACCGATTATCACGGTATTATCGCGCACAGTATGTGGGGTACGTCGATGATCACAGAATTGATCAGCACACAACTTCCCGGTGCCGGCACTGCTTTATTACATCAACAACTCGAATTCAAATCCCCTATTCAACCGAGCGACACCCTCACTGTCACGCTAACAGTAAGCAATAAAGATACGCAAACTAAGCAGGTCACGCTATGCTGTCGCAGTACGAATCAGCACGACCAGGAAGTGATCGTCGGGACAGTTATTGTCACAGCGCCATTAATCCGAATTGAACGCATTTCAACCGCGTTACCCACCTTAAATTTTAGGAATGGTGCAAAACGCTTGCTCGCGCATGTTCACACATATGGTGCAATTCAAGTGGGCGTTGTCCACCCCTGCGACACATTAAGTTTATCTTCCGCGCTAGACGCCTATGCCGCAGGGCTTATTATTCCCATCCTGATTGCACCACGTGACAAGCTGATGAAAGTAGCAAATGAAAGCAATTTGGACCTAAGCGGAATTGAAATCATTGATGTTGAACATAGTCATGCCGCAGCAAATCGCGCCGTAGAACTGGCACACGAAGGCAAGGTCGAAGCATTGATGAAAGGAAGTTTACATACCGATGAATTAATGGGTGCTGTTGTCGCCAGCACGACCGGATTACGCACTTCACGACGCATTACGCACTGCTTTATTATGCAAACGCCGGCCTATCCACGCCCGTTTATTATCACTGATGCAGCAATCAATATCGCACCATCATTGGAAGGCAAAGCCGATATCATCCGTAACGCCATTGATCTGGCGCATGCTTTAGGTATAGCACAACCGCGTGTGGCAATTCTTGCCGCGGTCGAAACAGTCAATCCTAGTATGCAATCAACCCTAGATGCAGCAGCCCTGTGTAAGATGGCAGATCGTGGACAAATTACGGGTGCCTTGCTTGATGGCCCCCTTGCCTTTGATAATGCTGTTTCTATGGCAGCAGCTAAAATTAAAGGTATCGTTTCAGAGGTGGCAGGTCAGGCGGATATCTTAGTCGTACCTGATTTGGAAAGTGGCAATATGCTGGCCAAACAGCTCGAATATTTAGGGGATGCTGAAAGTGCAGGTATTGTATTGGGTGCCAAACTACCTATCATATTAACCAGCCGCGCTGACACACGCGAATCGCGCATTGCATCCTGTGCGATAGCTGTATTACTGGCACAAATTAATAGGAAAGACTTACCATGACACCCCTTACACCACTAATTATGGTGCTTAATTGTGGCTCATCGAGTATTAAATTTGCTTTATTTGATGCCAGCCACAGTCCGATTCCCCGCAAACCGATCTGGAATGGAAAAATTGACGGTATTACCGGAAAATCTCCTCTTTTTAGTGAAACAGGTGCAGCGCCAACTACGCTATCCCTGGACCTGAAGCAGCCCTATCACGCTGCCTTGGAACACATTCGAGATCGCGTTATGTCACGTCTGAATGGTCAACACATCATCGGCATTGCACATCGAGTAGTTCATGGCAGCAATCATTATTCTGCACCAATCCTGATTAATGCTACCATACTCGATGACCTTCGGAGCATGATCCCTTTAGCACCATTACACCAACCATTCGCACTGGAGGCGATTGGAGCACTCCTTACTTTATACCCAGAACTACCGCAAGTTGCATGCTTTGACACGGCATTTCATCACACACTACCTGTTGTTGAACAAATGCTACCACTCCCATGGGAAAATTGGCTCCAAGGGATGCGCCGTTATGGATTTCATGGACTATCCTATGACTACATGTCAGTGGTACTCAATGAACGTTATGGTGAACAAGCCCTTGCGCGAACTATCGTTGCACACATAGGCAGTGGTGCTAGTTTATGTGCGATGCAAAATTTAAAAAGTGTTGCAACAACGATGGGGTTTTCTGCGCTCGATGGCTTGATGATGGGCACACGTTGTGGCTCACTTGACCCTGGCGCAGTTCTATATTTAATGGAAACTCAAAAACTCAGCGTGGAGCAAGTTGGCCATATGCTCTACCACCAATCCGGTTTACTCGGTATTTCAGGGATATCGGATGATACTCAGGTTTTACTAGAGCAAGAAGTCAACAACCCCCGTGCTCATGCGGCTTTAGCGTTATATGTACGAAGGATTGTACGTGAAATTGGCGCACTGACTGCCGTACTCGGCGGACTGGATATGTTGGTATTTACTGCCGGCGTTGGCGAACATAATGCCGAAATTCGCAAACGCGTATGTGCCGCTCTTGGATATCTGGATCTGCATATTAATGCGACCGCCAACACCGAAAATGCGGCCGTCATTTCAACAAAAACTAGTAGAGTCACCGTTGCCGTTGAACCCACGAATGAGGAGTGGATTGCTGCGGTTCACACAGCACAATTAATACAATAATCTTGCCTAAATGAGTTAATCTGTGAACAATGGTTAATCAAATACGATTGGCTTGACGACAATCCACCCATAGTGACATTATGGTATCTCTTGATATGCAATCCAAAGAAAGATGCCATGTTGTTGTCTGTTTTACCTCGTTATCTCATCAAAATCATTCCGCTTGCTTTATGTGCACTATTGCTGTCATGGACGACTGCGGCCAGATCACAAGAAATCATTGTCGGACAGTCTGCGCCGCTCTCTGGCGCCATGGCAAGCACCGGGAAAGACATGGTGTTAGGTGGGGAGATTTACTTTGATTACATTAATAGTATGGGCGGAATCAATGGACATAAGATTCGTCATGTCGTCATTGATGATGGCGGTGATGCAGATCGCACACTAGCAGCGACCAAACGGCTAATAAACAATGAGCATGCCATCGTTCTGTTTGGTTATGCAGGCATGGATAACTTACTTCTGCTACTTAAAGATAACATTTTATCCGATGCCAAAATTGCCCTGGTTGGCCCATATACTGGGGTAGAACCATTACGCACACCGTACAATGCCAATTTATTTCATATTCGCGCTGGTTATGCGGACGAAACCAAGTCAATAGCAACACAATTAAGCATTAATGGCATTACCCGAGTAGCCGTGATGTATCAAGATGATGCTTTCGGAAAATCAGGGCTACATGATGCCCTCGTTTCTCTTGCTGCGCATAAAATCACACCAATCGTAAGCTCCAGCTATCCCAAAAATACGGCGGAAGTGAGTGCCGCTGTTACCAAAATTGCAGCAGTCACCCCCCAAGCTGTCATTTTAATTTCAGCTAATCGTTCGTCAGCGGCATTCATACATGCCTTTCGCGCACTAGGACAAACCGCCATTATTTTTACTATTTCAGTTGTTAATCCAGACATCCTCGTCAAATTGACGGGCGCAAGTGATATACGTGGTTTAAGAATAACGCAGGTCGTCCCAGATCCCATTACCGGTGTGATCCCTGCAGCAGTCGAGTACCGAAAACTGATGAAACAATACGCTAATGGCGTACCACTATCCTATACCAGCTTTGAAGAATATTTGGCGGCGAAAGTAGTGGTCGAAGGTGTCAGACGTAGCGCGTCAATCAATCGCGCCAGCATTCTAAATGGGCTTGAATCCATTGATCACTATGATTTAGGCGGATTCATTGTCAATTATGGCAAAAATAACCGATGCGGTTCCGCTTATGTCGACACCGTAATCGTGGCGAAAAATGGCGAAATTATGCGTTGAGGCACGCATTTTTTGCAAAAAAATAATACTAACGTATATAGTAAAATAGCACGATATCCTGTATTTTGTATGCAAGTTCATTTTTTTGCAACTAACTTCACAACATATAGCACGATCTCGCCCATGACCAAAACCGTACTCATTGTTGAAGATCACCCTCTCTATCGTGGTGCGCTGATTCATTTAATTCAAGCAATTGTCGGTGAAAACAGAACCATCGCGGTGAACTCGGCAGAAGATGGACTGCGCCTAATCACCAATCTTCCCCCTTTAGGCTTGCTACTTTTGGATCTTGGCTTACCTGGGCTCTCAGGAATTGAAGCGATTACGGCATTCCAACGTAAACTACCGACTACCCCGATTATTGTTGTATCTGCCTCTGAAGATCGTCAAGAAGCAACATCCGCGCTACGTGCTGGCGCAAAAGTATTTATTTCCAAAGCCGTATCCAGTGAAATTATGACCGATGTCGTCAAACGCCTACTATCCCAAACGATTGTCGAATCTGAATGGATAACACAAAACGGAAAAATGATGCTGGGTGCCGCAACACCCCTAAAGATAACACCCCGACAACAAGAAACATTGGTACTATTATCACAAGGGTATTCCAACAAAGAAATTGGATTACGTATGGGCTTAGCTGAAATTACCGTTAAAGTTCACGTATCCGCTATATTTAGAGCACTGGATGTCGTCAATCGTACACAAGCAGTATTAGCAGCTCGGCGCGTGGGACTGTGCAGTGCAGCGGATGAGCGTACCGCTTTTATGAATGATGTTCAACAACACCACGCTTCATCACTATGACCAACTACCTTGGATGCCTACAGTCGACCAAGAAATGCCTACAGCAGTGGATACAACGCCAAATACATCAATTACTGCCAGCAGTCGATAATGAACTAGATCTTGCGCAAAATACTGCGCTTGGCGAGTTGACTGAAGCAGTCAATCAGCTATTATCGATGCTGGCAGTAAAAAGTCAGGAGTTAACTATTCAAAAAGAAATTGCTGAAACAGCAGCTCTGGCCAAAGCACGTTTTTTAGCTGCAGCTAGCCACGATTTGCGTCAGCCCATGCATGCACTGAACTTATACCTAGGTGCATTAGCTGCCTATGATTTACCCGAAGCAGCACATCAGGTGCTCGTCAACATACGTTACTGTGCGCAAACCATGGATGAAATGTTTCGTGGCTTGCTCGACATATCACGTCTTGATGCACACGCCCTGCAAACAGAAATCAGCGTATTTCCTATAGCAACACTATTAGAACAAATTAAGATCGAATTTACCCCTCAAGCCAGCGCCAAAGGCTTAGAACTACGGGTTGCTCGCTGCTCGATGTTAACAGAAACAGATCCGAGCCTGCTCGAACGCATTTTACGCAATTTAGTCAGCAATGCAGTACGTTATACTGCCCGCGGGAAAATTTTAATCGGCTGCCGCCGGGCAGCTAATGGGATACGTTTAACCGTCTACGATACCGGATCAGGGATTGCAAAAGATCAACAACAAACTATATTTGAAGAATTTTATCAAATTGAACATTCTGGACGCGACCGTACCCAAGGTCTCGGACTTGGATTGGCGATTGTTCGACGGCTATCAACTCTACTTGGCTTGCAACTGTCTTTGTCTTCCATACCCAATCGCGGCTCGGCATTCTCCGTTGGACTCCCGCGAGCAAGAAGGACTGAGCACACTAAAAATGCATTCATTGACCCTGTATTGCAACAGAATTCACTTGCAGGGGCGCTCATTACAGTTATTGATGATGAGCATTTGGTGCTCGATTCCACCAAATTACTATTAGAACATTGGGGATGTACCGTAATCACGGCAAATTCCATGAGACAGGCAATTGACTGGATTGTCACATGCCCGCGCAAACCCGATGCGATTATTTGTGATTACCGACTCATGGGAGATGAAACCGGCATCGATGTCATTAATACGTTTAGAAATGAGTTTAATTCCGACATTCCCGCTTTGCTGATCACGGGCGATACAGGCTCAGAACACATCAGTAAAATTCTCGCAAGTGGCTTGCCTGTCATGCATAAACCAATCCAAGCGACTGTGCTAAAAAGCGCCCTGCACTTGATGCTTAATCAAGACGCTATCAAAGCATTATTAGTTCTCGATTAATATTACTTGCCCAGCAAATCATGGGATACAACCCCACCCAAGATATGATGCCGGTCCAACGCTAATTGCCATAACATAGCGCCGCCCAAACCGTAAAAAAGGATAGCCTGATTTTTATTATGAATGGATAGTTCATCTTCATAAGTAATAAACAACTTACTGGTGGGGTTATACAAATAGGGAAGTTGTGCTGCTCTATTCCAATAGCGCCTAAAGCCACAGCGTCCCACTGTATACTTGCCAAATTCATCCATACGAATAAGGGACCAATCAACAAGTCCGGCAAGGGTCACAGCGCCGTCTTCTTGCCCAACGATTAATTGACGTAATTGCATTGATTGTGCCAATTGATCGCAGGGCGCAAAGCTTGATGGAAAGACATCCGCAACACGCATCTCCGTATGTCGCAGGCTGTCAATACCAACATCAATCCGCGAAAAATCCAGTACAGATGGATCCAAGCCACCACCCAAGCATGGTTGGTAAAGGCCATCGCCCCATATTCCAGCAGCACACTCTGACCACCCATAACCGTACAATGCCATACCTAACAGTAGTTTATGAGCCGGGACGTGCTTCAAAAATTGTTCAATCATCGCAGTACCAAAACCCGCATTTGCAGAGGCATTCGGATCACGCACATCAAACCCCATTGGTGCGATTAACCCACTACTCGGATCCCAGGGGCCGTGGTAATCATAATTCATCAGCGTCACCCAATCCAAACTGGCCGACAGCGTACGTAGCCAATTTTCCTCAACGGGCTGTTGATGGACAGCAGGAGACTGTAGGTTCAGTCTTGGCAAAGTCGATTTATTTTGACCCGGCACGCGCGATAGCTCACTTTTGCTATTTTCCAAAAAGGAGGGCATCGCACCGGCTGCGATAGAAATGACGTAATGCTTGCCATCCTCATCGCCAGCCTGATCCAACGCAGCGCGTAAGGATTGAATTAAGAGTAGATAATTATGTTTATCACTTTCGCTCTGACATAGTCTTGATGGACTACAAGGCAAACCGATTGCACCGGGAAACTCCCAATCAATATCGATACCATCAAAGTGATAGGCACGCAAAAATACAATGGCCGAGCTAACAAAGTTGTTACGTGTAACAGCATTGCGCGCCATGATAGAAAAACGATCTGAGCCAGTCCAACCACCGACAGAAGCTACTAATTTCAGATGAGGATTACGTTCTTTTAATCCCAGCAGCTGACCTAAGTGATTTAGCCCAGACCCACCAAACACGCTATCTAGTGCAGGATTACTAAGCACTATTGACCCATTGGGCGCATGATTAGCAACACCATTCCCATCCTGACAAGGACGGACAAGCGCATCTGCGTCACTATCATCCCCAGCAACATCCGGATTACCATGTACACCATCCCAGCAAATAGCAAGAAAAGCATAATGAATCACGGTCACATCCTCAGCCACCATGGTGCCGTCGCGTACCATTTCTGAGACCGGCACACGGCTCCAAGCAGGGAAATACCCCATGACCTGAGCTGCCGAATAAGCAGCACTGATACCGAGACAATAAGCCAAGAGAAAAAAACAGATCTGGTATTTTCTCATACTAAATAAACGCCTGTTTTATTCACTGTCCGGCAATTTCAGCATCCCAGTATGGTAGTTGTATTCATACATTTCACCGTAGCGTCCCCACTCAACTGCCACTTCCAGCATTTGTTTTGCCTCTTCGGCAGTCAAAAATTCTTCTAGCAAATTAAGGAATGGTTCTTTACGAATTTCACCGGATTTTTCCATTTCCAGACTATGACGTATACGTGCTGCCAACGGTACATTTTGCAACAATTGCTGGCCAAACAAATGCTTACGGAAACCTTGTTCGGCTTGACTATAACGCAGACCCAGACTAGTTAAATGAATATCACCATGTTCTATATGTACTAAGCCAATTAACCGTAGTGCTTCATAAACCGGGAATAAATCTTCATCCGACAATCCGGCTTCTTCTGCTAGTTTTGGCAAATCGGCACGACCATTAAATGGTTCGTCTGCCAACATTTCAAGCAAACCTTCCATTTGACTGATTTCGGCTTCCGGCAAGCGGTATGCATGATGTTGTGCTGCCACTTTGCCAGTTGAATCCAAATGCGTCGGCGACGCTGTCATCAAGGTGTACACTTCATCAATCAATGCGCGCACTTCCGGTGAATCTTGTGAGCGTTCACGTGGAAGTGACACTTTAATTTCAGCGCGCACCCGACCTGGATCGCTAGAAAAAATCAAAATCCGATCCGCCATCATCACGGCCTCTTCGATATTGTGCGATACAATCAAAATCCCCTTCATTGGGGTTTTTCTGCCCTCCCACAATTCCAGCATATCATTCCGCAAGGTTTCTGCAGTTAATACATCAAGTGCAGAAAACGCCTCATCCATTAATAACACATCAGGTTGCATTACCAAGGCACGCGCAATACCTACCCGTTGTTTCATCCCGCCAGATAATTCCCGTGGTAACGCACCTTCAAACCCGGCCAAGCCAATCATTTCAATGGCATCTTCAGCTTGTTTTGCACGGATATCTTTGGGAATGCCTTGCGCTTCCAAGCCTAATTCCACATTTTGTTGTACTGTCAACCAAGGAAATAAAGCAAACGTCTGAAAAACCATCGCAATACCACGTGCTGGCGCAAACAATTGCTGACCACGGTATAACACTTGTCCGTTATCTGCGGGGAGAAGACCCGCCATAATACGCAATAAGGTCGATTTTCCGGAACCAGATTTTCCCAGTAAAGCGACAATTTCGCCCTCCTGCAAAATAAAATCAACACCTTCCAAAACAACGCGCTCGGAACCATCCGCTGTGCGGAAATTTTTGCTCACACCACTTAGGTGAATAATCGGTTGGGTCATTTTTTGCCTTTAATTCTAGAAACTCATTTTTTCTTCAGCAATACGATACAATTTGCGCCAGACAAAACGATTACATGCCATTACAAAGAAACACATCACGCTAATACCCAGGGCAACACGAGGAAAATCACCTGTCGCCGTCACTTGTGCAATATAGCTACCTAAACCGGTCGCAGTCAGCGTGTTACTCCCCCATGTTACATATTCAGAGACGATACTGGCATTCCATGATCCACCCGACGCGGTAATCGCTCCAGTAACAAAGCTTGGGAAAATAGCCGGCAATAAAAACCGCTTCCAGCGTAGCCATCCTGAAAGTCCAAAATTATCGGCGGCATAGCGTAATTCCGTCGGAATAATACTTGCACCAGCGATGACATTAAATAAAATATACCATTGCGTTCCAAACACCATCAACGGTGTTAACCAGATATCTGGATTCAGATGAAATTTAACCAAAACAATGACGACCAGCGGAAACATAAAATTCGCAGGGAATGCGGCTAAAAATTGCGCCACCGGTTGTAAGCGCTCGGCCCATTTTGGATTCAATCCAATCCACACACCAATAGGCACCCACACCAATGAAGCCAACGCAATCATCACAACAACACGGATCAAGGTTAAAATACCGAACCAAAATACGCGAAAAACTTCACTCCACCCCACCGAATTATGAATAAATTCACCGATTTTCCAGCAAGCGAACATCATCAGCGCAGCAATAATGGCATCGCTGATTCGTTCAATCAGCGGATTAATCGGACGTGGACGTGCCAAGATCGAGGTGCCATCATGATTCTTTTTAAACAATAATAAACCATACTCAAAATAGCGCAATAATTGTTGCGTCACTCCCTGTACGGCATTGGTACGTCGCAACAAGGTCAAAAACCACGATTCTTGGCCGCCCTCATTTCCAGTTTGCTCATATTTAAACTTATTAGCCCACGCAATGAGCGGACGAAACAGCAATTGATCGTAGCAAAAAATACCCAATAACATCGCAACGATGGCCCAACCCATTGCACCATAATTTTCCTGATTAATCGCATAGGCAATATACGAACCAATCCCAGGTAATTGAATATTATGGTTTGAAACCGTAATCGTTTCACAAGCTACCACAAAAAACCATCCACCTGACATGGACATCATCATATTCCATAACAGGGCAGGCATCGCAAACGGAAGTTCTAAACGCCAAAATCGCTGCCACGAGGAAAGATGAAATATTCGGGCCGCTTCACGCAAATCGGAGGGCACAGTACGCATCGACTGGTACATACTAAACGCCATATTCCACGCTTGCGAGGTAAATATGGCAAAAATCGCAGCACATTCAACTCCAAGCAAACTTCCAGGAAACAACGCAATAAAGCCAGTAACAGTAATAGTTAAAAATCCCAGTACGGGTATCGACTGTAAAATATCCAATGCCGGCACCATAATTTTTTCAGCAAGACGATACCGCGCAGCCAGCGCTGCAAACATAAAACTGAATAACAATGACAGACCCAAGGCCATCAACATACGTAATGTGGTACGTAGCAAATAATAAGGAAGATAAAGCGGGTCTAGCGTAATGTCGAGTGGTGTTCCAACCTGATACGGGGTAGCCATTTGGCTGGTGCCATACGCCAACAAAAATAACACACCGATAATAATAGGCAACGCCATCCAGTCCCAGCGATTTGGCTGATGAGTGGATGAGCTAAAACGTTGCCACGCTTGACTGGTAAATTGCGAATGATCCATCTAAAAACACTTTGCAGAAATCGGACTGTTAATCAATTAATGGAATAAATTCCGGGACAATGCAAAAAAACGCAATTATCCCCTTTTTTAAACGAAATGGCGCTTTTTTAGCGTAAAAAGACACCCCTTCAGCGAGATGGTAGGTATCCAGACCACCATGAAGCGCGGGCCAACTGCCCATGACAGCGCGACACTGTCATATTAGTAGCATAATAACGCAATTGTGTGACGCGATAATGACGCGCCGCTACCATAGGCATGAGGTCTATGCCCCACTCAGCTCAAAAAAGTATTAAATTGACATTCAAATGTATATTTGATACTATAATATAAGAAAAGCACGTATTTCTACATCTACACTAACTATGCTCTATTTAACCCAATGACGCATTCGTTGCAATACACGATCACATTACGCTTAACATATCAGCTAATTATAGTATTCCTCAGCCTGTTCTCGTTGCTTGCCTCACCAAAAGCAAGGGCTGAAGCATGCCATCTCGATGAAAATGCGCAAGCAGATTTTGTCATGCCAAAAGTCATCAGCATCAATCCAGGTTTGAGTGCAGGCAGCGCGCTTGGCCCACTCATTCGCAAGACTTATACGCTAGATTGCACTAAAGCGCTCTCATCAAACAACGTTAATGAGGGGTATATAGTGCTGCGCTGGCGGGTCAAAATGCCAAGCCATATCAACCATACATTATCCAGTCGCTATGTTATTCCAACCAACGTAAGAGGAATTAGTCTCATCATCACGATTTACACAAGTGAATATGGGATGTCAACGCCATCCAACGCGATCAATCAATTTGGCACAAGCAAGAGTATTCTCATGTTCAATAATACTGGGAAGAACGAAAACAACGTCCGCAAAAAACAGGTCAGCATTAGCGCTCAATTCATGCAAACAATGCCAAGCATCCCGAACATAACCGACATTCAACCACTCCTGCTATTTGATCTTGAGTGGATTACGCAAAATGCCCAGCAAAGTGTACCCATAAAAAGAGATATCTCAACCAGTGGCACAACCCGTATTCAGTTACCGGCGTGTTCGATTCAGGGGCCGGCAATACGTACTGTCGTACTTCCAGAGATTTATCAGGATGAATTACACGGCATAGGCGCCATCACAGCCAAAGGGAAAAAATTTAGCATTAAATTGAACTGCCATACCAATACTGACATTTACATAACATTTTCAAGCGCCCAAGTGTCACCCGCCCTCCCCACCGTATTGGAATCTGCCGATGCACCCGAGGCAGCAACTGGTGTTGGAATTCAACTGCGCATAAAGGATCCCAGCGGTGACCCCATTGCTTTTGATCAGAAGCAGCTAATACCACTCAAACAACAAAAAATCGGCGAGCGCATATTACGATTTTATGCGCATTATTTCCAAACTCAAGCGCAGATTACGCCAGGAACAATTAACTCTACAGCAACATTTATCATTGACTATCAGTAGAATCACCTACTTCCGCCATCATTATTACTCAAGACTAACACAGCACCACAGCATGACATGGATCGCATAGCAATGGCAACCCGATTGACATCGTTGACCACTAGGTCGTAAATGCTCTATAGTCAAGCTCTACTATTAGGAGATATCATGCCCCACTTAGTGTCACATAGAAAAGTACAGCGTAGTCGCAAGCAATTTCCACTTTGCACCATAGCACTCGCTATCACCGCAATGATACTATTTGGTTCAACCTCCCACGCTGAGACTTCCATGACAACACCCCTTCCGGCATCCGGTATCGTCAGTACGAATCAGGATAGCAGTATTCGTATACAAGATGATTTTTATAAGCATGTGAATGGAAACTGGTTAAAAAACAGCACTATTCCTGCAGACAAATCCAGTTGGGGTGCATTTATGGAATTGCGTGATAGCGTCCTCCCCCAACTTCACACGCTCATTCAATCACTTAGTACGTCCGCAGCAGATAACGACGCTCAAAATAAGGACGGACAAAAAATCAATGGCTTATATGCTAGTTACATGGATACCAGCACGATAGAAAAACGTGGACTGGCCCCCTTGACAGAGACATTCGACCACATTCGCGCACTTACTGACAAAAAGCAGCTACCAGCTTTATTTGCGCAACTCAATCAGATCGGCATTAAAACACCTTATGGATTCAACATCCATCAAGACGCCAGAGATTCAACCCGTTACATTGTTGATTTAGGCCAAAGCGGATTAGGTTTACCTGACCGAGATTATTACTTAAAGCAAAGTGATAGCAAACTAAAACAGAGCCTCGATGCCTACCAAAAACACATAGAAAAAATGTTATCCATGGCAGGAGATCATGATGCGGCTACCAGTGCGGCGGCGATTATTGGTCTGGAAACAGCATTAGCCAAAGTTCAATGGAGCAAGGTCGAAGAACGCGATCCAGTCAAAGGATACAATAAAATTGTAATCAACAAGCTCAATGCATTGACCCCAGACCACGATCTAGTGGCATATCTGACGGCAGCAGGTGTCCTTAGCAAAATCAACTACGTTATTGTCTCACAACCCAGTTACTTCAGCGGCTTTTCTAAGGTAGTGCAATCAACTTCGCTTGATACATGGAAGACCTATTTACGCTGGCATACACTGAATGCCCATGCACCCTTACTCCCTGCCAATTTTGCGGATGAACACTTCGCGTTTTACAGTACCACTTTGCGCGGCATTCCAAAGCAAGAAGAGCGCTGGAAACGCGCTGTCCATATTACTGACAACAACCTAGGTGAAGCGTTAGGCAAGCTCTACGTCGCCAATTATTTCCCTCCAGAATACAAACAACGTATGGAACAGTTGGTGGCCAATTTATTAGCCGCCTACAAACAGAGTATCACCACCTTAGACTGGATGAGTCCAGCCACAAAAAAACAAGCACAAGAAAAATTAGCCGCATTCACACCCAAAATTGGTTATCCGGTCAAATGGCGCGATTACAGTGCATTGATCATTAAAAAAGATGATTTAATCGGCAATATCCAACGCTCCAACAGCTTTGCCACGCAATTTGACATCAATAAACTTGGCCAAGCAATTGACCGTGACGAATGGGGAATGTCACCACAAACCGTTAACGCTTACTACAATCCAGAGTTAAATGAAGTCGTTTTTCCTGCGGCAATATTGCAGCCACCGTTTTTTAATGCCACCGCAGATGATGCGGTCAATTATGGCGCCATAGGTGCCGTTATTGGCCACGAGATTAGTCACGGCTTTGATGACCAGGGGAGTCAATACGACGGCAAAGGTAATCTGCGTGACTGGTGGACGAAACAGGATCACAAACAATTTGCGGCCAAAACAAGCGCACTGGTGAAACAATACAATGCCTTCAGCCCACTAAAAGGATATTACGTCAACGGTGAACTGACCCTAGGGGAAAATATTGCCGACAATTCCGGTTTAGCTATCGCCTATAAAGCCTACAAATTATCGCTCAATGGCAAACCATCACCTATTATTGACGGAATGACAGGCGAACAACGTTTTTATTTGGGTTTCGGACAGGTATGGCGTAGTAAAACCCGGGATGCAGCAGCATTAGTACAAATCAAAACAGATCCTCACTCCCCCGCTGAATTTCGCGGGAATGGCACTGTTCGAAACCAACCTGGTTTCTATGAAGCGTTCAAAGTTAAAAAAGGGGACGAAATGTATTTGTCACCGACGAATCGTGTCATTATTTGGTAACGACAGAGAGACGCAAACCATTAATTGGATGTATAAATCTCCCCCCAGCGCAATGCCTTACGACGTTATAACTGGGGCGTGTTGCATCTCACGCATCTAAAACAGCTAGTTGTATTTTTATAGGTGCGTACTTTCGTGCTTTATCAACATCTGTTCAAATGCAGCAACAATGTGTTCAACATACGCATTTTTATAGGCCAACACCCCGTTAGCACGAACCCGATGTACCAGCATCGTCGCATTTGCCTCAAAAATCAAAATTCGCCCATCGGCCAGTAAGGTAAAATCAATTCCAACATAATCCAAATCCATACAGTTACCAATAGCCATCAACGCAGCAATTGCTTGTGCTCCTAAGGTAGCGGCAGGATCTTGCAAAAATGCCCTTTCCTCCTCGATTTTCCAATCATCCTCTTCCATTTTTGCTGAAATATAATGCACCATCCATTCCGTCGTGATTGCCATATGGTAAGGATAGGGTTGGCGGTCGATGTAAATCACGCGATATTTACGGTAAAATCCATGCGCGTCAGCAGTATTAATAAACCGCGTTAGATAGAATGCACCCTCACCCTCACGCAAAAAAATCTGCAAATATGCCCTCAGTTCATCACTATCCGCACAACAAACCAATCCCTGCCCACCATGTGAGGCAACCGGTCTGATTAGCAATGGAAACAGCATATCAGGCTGTGCAAGCACACGTTCCAACAGCAACTCGCGCTCCGCTACACTTCCCCCTCCAGTCAACAGTACACAAGGCGCGACCACCACACCCGCCACACCCTCAACCAAGCGCATCAAATTATTCCGTCCGGTGGCAGCCACGCGCGCAGGGGCATTCAATACAGGAACGCGGCAAGACTGTTCAAATGCGGCTAATCTCATGCTCAGAGGTGCTGCCACATCGGCATCTCCGATGGCATTAAACACCATGTCAAATTTTGGCAAATGCACATCTTCAGCCACAGCAGCATAATCGATAATATAAGTGATGCGATCACTACACCCTCCCGACAGCAGCACTTCATAAGGAATATTACCCGCGCTACGACCAACACACAGGATCAACAGCTGACGCGGGTGCCGTTGTGGATCAGAGGATACAGAAAGCATATTGCTAGCAGAATTAATAAATATCCGTTGCAACTGATAAGCGCGTTCACGGCATTGTTCCGCCTCAGCAATCCGACCGGAATGCAAATAAATTACTACTAAATTTAAATAAGCAACCGCATGATTAGGATCAAGTAATAACACCAACTGATACCACCATAATGCAACGGGGTAATCTTGCTTCATAAAAAATCCAGTTGCCAATTGACAAACTGCTGGTGCTGCCGACGCCGTATCATGTCCGACAGCGGTAAGTACGTCAGCGGCAGCAACATGCGCTAATGCCTCCAACACATGCCCCTGTCGACGATGCACCACGGCGACTGCTCGATGCAATTCGACATTAAAAGGCGCTGCATCCAACGCAACGATAACGTCCCTGTCAAGCACGTCTTGCTCTGATGCGCATTGTTCTATCACAGTATCATTGCCATTCACTAATTGCTGCTCATCCACGATAACTTCCTTCCTCAATCGATTCAATACCGATCTATTTGTAACGGCACATACCAATAACGCGCGTGCGTTTGACGATACTCTTCAAAATGCACTGTAGCACCAAAATGCAGTGTAATCGCACCACCCACGTCATTTCTGAGCCGCCGAATCCCCAAATCAGCATAACGTTGCCATACGTTTGGTTTCGGATGGTGATAACGATTTCGGTAACCAAACTGAAAAAGCGCTAATTCTGGTTGAACTGCATGTAAAAATGCCTCGGTCGACGAGGTTCCACTTCCATGATGCGGCACTAACAGTACAGTTGCACGCTGTTGTTCTGGCTCTATTGTATGGAGTAACTGCTTTTCTTGTTGCGCCCCAATATCGCCTGTCAACAATAGTGAATGAACTGCATCTCCCTTTGCCCTATGACTAATTTTCAACGTACACGATTTCGCATTCGGCTTCCACTTACTATTTTCATAGTAGGATGCTGTCGGATGCAGCATATCAAATTGAACACCGTCCCACTCCCACGATTGTCCCGCCACACACGGCGCATACCCTGACGCACCTGACCGTCTCTGCAGCGCTTGCACGATAGGATGATCTGGAGTCATGGAAGTCACTAGCCAGTTGATCGGCACTTCGTTAATTAACGATAACGCTCCACCAGAATGGTCATTATCGCTATGTGAGATTACTAAGCCGTCCAGCCGTTGAATTCCTCTAGCCTTAAGATAAGGAATAATGACACGATTACCGCCATTAGCTTGTCCAGAATACACCGGGCCGGTGTCATATAATAACCGATGCCGCGCCGTCTCAATCAACACCGCTGTTCCCTGCCCAATATCCAACGCTGTCGCCCGAAAGTGCCCTTCCGATGGCGCACTACTAGACTGTAAGCACAAAGGAAGCCACGCAATCAAGCCAGTCCAACGTAACGGCCAACCCGGAGGAGCCAAACACCATAATGTTCCCAGCACCGCACACAAAAACGGCAGCAATGCCGGATGGGGCGCAGACCAGACTGCCCACGCCATACTACTTAACCATTCCATTATCGATACCAATTGTTGCATACATTCATGACCAACTTGAAGCAGCCAGTAATTCAGCGGAAATGGCATAATCGCCCCAAGCAAAGCACAGGGGGTTACGATAAAACTGATCACTGGAATCGCAATTGCATTAGCCAAGGGACTGACCACGGACATTTGGCTAAATAACAGCAATGTGATTGGCACCAGTCCCAGTGTCAATACACACTGGATACGTGCAGCCTCCACCAACGTAGACCACAGTTGCCCTCGGTAGTATTGCAGCCGTTGTTGGCATCGAAAACGGATTCCTTTACCAACAGCAGCAGAGAAATCGGGTTGTTCAGTAAGCGATAGCGTTTTACCTAAACCGCTATAAAACAACAATGCCACCGCACCAAATGACAACCAAAATCCCGGCCACACTACCGCCCAAGGATCAAACACCAGCACGACAAGCAAGGCAATAGCAAGTATCAATGAAGGCCGCATTACGCGATCAAACCACATGGCCAATGCAATGACAACTACCATAATCAAGGTACGCTGTGACGGCACCCCAAAACCGGCCAATGCCACATAAACCAGTGCACTCATGGCACCGGCTAGTGCCGCAATTTTTTGCGCCGGCAACCAAAGCGGCAATTGTACGGACGTAAAAAAAGAATGACGCCACAAAAAATACAGCAGCTTAGCGACGACGGCTGCGATCATCGTGATATGCAATCCTGAAATAGAAATCAGATGACTAATACCGGTACGCGCAAAGATAGTCCAATCCGCTTGAGTGATGCCATTTTGTTCGCCAATGACGAGCGCCACCATGACCGCAGCATAGGGTTGCTGCCCCAGCGCTCCAAGAATACGTTCACGTAACCAACCGCGCGTTCGACCGATACAACTATTCACGCTCACAACGAATTCCGTGATGCGCTGATTTTTAATAGAAAGACGACGATCACTTTTGACCGTACCGGTTGCCCGTATTCCCTGCTGCAATAGCCATGCTTCCACATCAAATCCATAGGGATTCGCTGCGCCATGGGGCTGCCGTAACCGCACATTTAAACGCCAACGTTCACCAGAGCGCACCATGTTGTTGATATTTACCCCAGGAACATTCCAAGACAACATCACTTTTTTGGGCACAGCACTGGGCTGGGCTCCCTCGACATGTTCAATTTTAAAATGAAATCGCTGACCAAAGGCAGATACCGTTGGCAGGCCAGACACAATACCGGTCACCACGAGATCACGATCTTCCACTGCTGGCGCGAGCGATTCCGACAAGCTGACATGCGCCATGATGCTGGCCCAAACCCATCCGAGCATGATACCAACGAGCACATGTCTAGCATGGGACACCCAAGAGCGCTGCGCTACCAAATGAACAGAATAAAACCAATGAAATTGTGCGACTCGTTTATTTGAAGGAATTATTTTATGCAATAAAATCGGAAAAAAATGCACAGTGAATCCCAACACCGTCAGTAACAATAACCATGGCCAAGGCCATAAACGGGGTTGATGTTGCAGCATAAAAATACCAGCAGCAAAACCAATGACACCCCATCGCATTAGCCAGCAACTCCATTATCAGGATAATGTGACAACTGCAAGCGCGGCAGTACCGCACAGGCATTTTGGGTGGTTTGTGCAGCTAACAGCGCTAATGGGATAGCACGCAATTCTGCGATCACTTCAGCAATACCAAGCAAATGCACAGGAGAATTAACGGTGGGAGAATGAACTGCGGAAGACGAATGTAACCATGCTGGTGGCATATCCGGCGCATCCGTTTCCAGCACCAGTGCCGACAATGGCAATTCCGTCACCAATCGACGTAAGTGCAATGCGCGAGAAAACGTACATGCGCCACCAAAACCCAGTTTAAAACCAGCATTAATCAACATACCGGCTTGCTGAACACTACCATTAAACGCATGCGCAATACCGCCAATCACGGGAATAAGGCGTAACTGTTTTAATATCTGATCAACTGAACGACGACTATGCAATAGCACTGGCAAGCCAAATTCACGCGCAATCTGTAATTGCTGCGCATAAAAAAATGTTTGCTTGTCACGCATAGCTGATTGGCACAAATCCGGAATAAAAAAATCCAGTCCGATTTCACCTATACCAACAAAATAAGGATCGTGCATAGCCGTAGCCGCAGCATCACGAAGGAATAGCAAATCGTCAGCAGTGGCCGCAGGCACAAACACTGGGTGGATACCTAAAGTATAACCGCCGAACCGTCCCAAACTGGCGACTTGGCTAAAATTAGACCGACAGACGGCAGGTACAATGATCTGTTGCACACCCAAGGCACATGCCTCGGCAGCGACCTGTGCGCCACACCCTTCAAATGCAGAAGCATCCAAATGACAGTGCGTATCGATTAACATAGTGTCCACATAGTGTAATGATCATCAGTTGATTAACGCAGGTGTGGCAGACTACTTCCCCATAAGTTCCCTTGCTTACAAAATTCAACGAATTATGTTGGTGAATGGCCATAACTTTGCACCGCACTACCAGCCCAAACGCTCAGTTTACCTGTTTGTGAACTTGCCGTACGTAACCAAAAAAAAGCACGATGCCGCGAAAATGGCAGACAAACCAGTGTAAGCACGAGTGCCGCCACTCCTTGCACCAATGCACGTAGCGATAGCCCAATAAATTTTTTCCATCGCATTTGGCCAGACAATCCATAAAGTTCAGCACGCAAATATAATTGCCCAGTGCGATACGAGCGTTGTAACAACCAGTTTGCTGTAGCACGCTCTACAGGCACGAGTTCTGACACAGTTGCCTCATCACACCAAACCATTACTGCGCCGCGCTTGCCCAGTTCACGAAACAAAATCGAATCCTCGCCACCAGTACGGCCATATTCAGGATCAAACGGTCCCGAAGCAAAGTCATCAGCAGGGCACAAAGCCACTAATGCCGAGCGGCGAATCAACACATTGCCACTGCGGGCATCATGCGCTTCTACCCGTGTCCCGGTCACAAGTCGTCGACGCTCAAAATAAGCACCCTGTTGCAACCAAGCACTTACACCATCTGCATAGTGCACCAACACAGGACCAAACACCACATCCGCCTGATATGTCTGTTGTGCTTCAATCAATCGAACGATCCAATCCGCGGCTGGAATTTCATCATCATCCATCATCACCACCCACACACCTCGGGCCTGATGTACCGCCAAATTACGCGCCAACGAAATATTAGGCACTGGGGCATGCAAACCAATCAACTGATTCCCCATCGTACACTGTGCTTGTGTCAACACTGGCAAGGCTGAATTGTACGGGTCATTATCGACCACAATCACCTCCACTCCGCCAAGGACAAAAGAATTATGTTGTACAGAAATGAGCTGCGACGACAATGAAGATAGTAAATTAGCAAGTAATTCAGGCCGACGAAACGTACAAATACAAATACTCACGTTGATGTTCGCTGGTAATTCTGTCATACGCCTTCCACAATACGGGTATGTCGCAGCTTGGGCAAAATCACACGCCACACCACGACTAATTGATACAATTCGATCACGATTAGTGTGATAATGGCACCAACTCGCCCCCAATGTGGGATAGCCCAAGTAGAAATCACCAACACCAAAGCTAACGCACTACCGCCCATAAACAGCAAGGCCCGGAACGCACCACCACTAGTCAACCAAACAGTCCCAATCCAACGGGCTGAATTAACAGCAAAATACACCCCCCAAATCCAAATCAGCGGCTGCAGACCCGCATATTGGGGTCCGAGCACATGGTGTTCTAGCCATGGCAATGCCAACAACAAACACCCCACGTACCCAAAAATAACCAGTTCAATAGTTAAAATCGAAAACAAGGTCAAGCGATTCAATCCAGACCAATTTTTTTCAGCAATCAAACGGCCGGCGGTTGGCCGAGCAATCCGCGACCACGCCACGACCGCCAGAGGAATAGGCATTAATAGCAATCGGGCAGCATTCAACTCCGCCGTAGCAAGCACTCCCAGCCACAAACCCGATAAATAAACATAACTATAATTTGAAAGCCATGCCATCAATGCGCCTGGCAATGCCCATTTCGCATGCGCACTCAGCTTATCTCGGTTAATCTGTACGTGCTCATCCATTGAGGAAGAATAATGTGCATGTAAATACCACATTTTGGGTGCTGATGAAGTCACCGATGCCAGCGCCAAGACAGAAAAAATCGCAACTAAGTTGATACTAAAATAGCGGTATAAAATACCAAAGCCAATGACAACTAGTAAGACATAGGCCACATCTTGTTTAAAGATTGTGCGTATTTGATGTTCAATAAAACCCACGGTACGACAATACTCACGTAAACCGGTGGCCATTAAATATGAGGAGAAACTCACTGCAATCAGCCAAGCTGAAGTGTAGCCACTCGCCCCCGACCCAATTGCCAGCACGACCACAGGAATCACGAATAAGGAAAACGCCAGCGAAACCAATAATTGCTGACGCCAGTAATAATGTTGCAAATGCAAGCGCAACTCACTCGCCACACCACTCGCCACCGTGGTCAATGGCCCTCCGATCCAGGCGTCCAACAAGGTTACAACAAACAAACCACCAGCATACAATTGCACATACAATCCGTAGGTTTCTTTCGTTGCCAAGCGAATCAAACTAATACCGATCAAGAAATTCAAAGCGCTCAACACACCTTGATCGACCACCGACAGCAACGAATCAGACCAGAATTTTTTTGAAGAACGTACGTGTTTCATTCACCACCAACCACGTTTAATAGCATTTTTGATGCCAGACTTGCCTGCAACAACAGTAGGAGTAGTCGATCCATCACCCCCACGATTAAGAATACACCCCAATACCTCCACGTCCGCCGCCCGCATATCATCCAATGTCAACCGCAGGGCGCTCATACTGGTCTGATCCTGTAATGCGACCACTACTACACAGCCAATCTGATTAGCAACCATCTGTGCATCAGAAGCAAGACCAGCAGAATAACTATCAACAATACAGGCATCAAATTGATTCGCATACCCATCCAGCAAATTATCCAAATGGGGTGCACGTAAAATTTCCAAGGGATTGGGAGGGGGAGGACCTGCAGGCAAGATTTGTAATTTTGGCATAACCTGAATCACCGCTTGCTCTAACGGGAGTCGCTTTGCCAGCACCGACGACAAGCCATCGCGTCGTCCCAAGCCAAACAAAGTATGCTGCGACGAGGTGCGCAAATCGGCATCCACCAAGAGGGTACGTTTACCCAACTGCGCCAATGAAATTGCTAAACTAGCGGCGATATAGCTCTTGCCCTCACCACGATCTGGGCTAATGACCACCAATTTAACACACGCATTTTCTTCAAAGCGCAATACTAACTCACTCCGCAAACGCCGGATTTGTTCCGCTGCATGGCTAAATGGCTCATGCAAAATAGTCAATACTGGATCAACTTTTCCCACTAGCACCGCATTATTATCATAACCAAACTGCTGATCCAGCGCCGCATCTAGTTGTGCTTGACTCAAGAAACCCAAAGCAACCGCGGCATCGCCAAAACGGGATCCACGTGCATCCTGCTCCTTGGCGATCAACTCAATCTGATGCAAGTTAAGTTGATTTTTACTTAATAGAAGCTCACCTAACCGACTCAGACGAACAGGAGTTGGCTGGGTCAAATCAGATTCACTCATGTGACCCTCTTCGTGTTGAATTTACTGAACCAGAAAAAAATCGACTAATTAAACCTGCTTGCGAGGCATTCGCAGTGAAGCCAATCTGCCCTAATAAGGGCATCGCCATTTCCCGCTTTAGGTCATCAACACATCGAACTCGGCGATAGGCCAATTCAAACAAAAATGCCAAAGCAAATCCCAGCACGCTGCCGGCAATCAAGCCAAACAACAAATTTTTCTTCATAATTGGTTTCGCGTATTGGTCTGGCACTTCTGCCCAACGCATGACCACCGTATTGGAAATGGATACACGCGATGTCATCAAAATTTCATCGTATTTTTGAATGGCGGAATGATAAACACTCTGCACACTTTCCAATTGACGTTGATAAGATCCGATGACATCACGGTCTTTTTTATTTTCTAGCGTCTTTTTCTTGGCATCATCGACCTCATGCAACAACTGTTGTTCCTGCATTGTTAAACGCTGGACAGTCGCTTTCAACGACGCCACGGTCGTACCAGATGCATGCCCCATCCGCATTGATAACGCTTTACGTTCCTGCTCTAGTGCAATCATCTTAGGATGATTCTCACCCCAACTGTAGCGCGCATTCGCAATTTTGGCATCGACATCAGACAATGCCTCTTTTAATCCTTCCAGATTTCCCGTGCCAACCACATCAGGAATATCTGCGGCAGAACTACCACTACGCAGCATTTTTTCCAGTGATTGCTGCTTTTCCTGCGCTTCCATTCTTGCCATCTGCACTTCAATTAATTTCGTCGTCAGCGCATTCATCTGCTTGGAGTCTGTATCCAGATGTTCATCTAGATCAACAATATTGTGCTCTTGCTGATACTGCGTCATTTTGGTTTGCAACGCATCGATCTGCTTACTCATATTTTGCAACTGCGCATTATAGAGATCACGCCGCTCATTCGCAGGTGCGTTCATCATATCGACAGTCAATTCAATATACGCTCGCACAATCGCATTGACAATATCCTTGGCCTGTACCGGATTATCCGACGCATAAGCCACTTCCACCACCCGACTGGTTTTATGTGTTGTTACATCGATATTTTTAACAATATTTTCCGCCACAGCACGACGACCACGTGCCTCGCCCAACTTAGCCACCAATGCTTGACCTTTTGGCGTGTCCTGCAACTTCAGATTCTCGACCACACGTTCTGCGACTTGTATACTTTTCAAAAAATCGAATTGCGTTTCCAGATAACTTTCATCCTGCATCGGGTGAAATTGTCGCCCATTAATCGGATCATTCACCCGATAATCAATATACAAATCCGAGGATGCAATGTAGGTTTTAGGCACCACCAACGTTCCCACTAATGCCATCAACATGGACAAGGAGATGACCCACATAATCAATCGCCGCCGCGCCCGCAACATAGCGCCAATTTGCGCAAAAGACAAGATCATTTCAGCTGAAACGGCACTCATTAAAATAATCTTTCTTTAACAAAAACCACATCACCCGGCAATACCACATCCGTCAACTTCGCAGGCAATTCAACAATTTTATTCGTCGCGTCCTTACGATGAATCATGATCCGACTCATCGACCCCCTATCACTCACGCCGCCACCGATCGATAACACGCGCATGACTGTCAAATCATCTTCCATCACATACATACCTGGTTTACGCACTTCTCCATTCACAAAAAATACCTTACGTTTACCGACATAAATAACATCGTCTGGCACCATCGTTTGCCCCAACAGTCCACGGGAACTTCCCGTCAACTTATCCATTTGCAGTGGAAATGTAATCACTTGATTCTGGTCCGCAGTTTGCGTATTCCCACTAGAGTTCCTGCTCGCGCGATCCCGATCCGTATGCCGGACTATTAATGCAACCACATCCGCATTCGCGGTCAAACCACCCGCAATACTCAAGGCATCCAGAATAGACAATTGCCCCTGCAAAGGGATACGACCTGGTTTTTGCACTTCACCCAGCGCATAAATCGCACGACTGCGTTGTTGCTCAACCTGCACAGCCACTTTCGGGTCACGCAAATAATGTCCATCAAGCAGACGTTGTGCGAACATTTTTTCGACTTCACTCGTCGATTTACCACGGACTAACACCGTACCTATCAACGGCAATGTAATAGTGCCATTTTCACTCACAGTCACCTCGGCCGATAAATCCGGCTGACCAAAAACACTCACCTGAATCTGATCACCAGCACCTAACACATCACGATTCAGGTAAGCAGGTTCATTCAGCAATTCAGCAGGAACCTGTGAAGATGCCGGCACAACCGCCGACTGCAGCACAGACTGCTTAGTTTCAGGTTTAGTTTCAAGCTTAGTTTCTAACTTAGTTTCTAACTTAGTTGCAAGTTTGGCCTTGGAATGGGCTTCGGGTATTTTGTCAGAGGGAGGATCAATTTTAGTATCAGAGGCAGGATCTATCACAATCCAATTTACCACGGGCGCGACCGCATTCCCTGATGTACCCAAACGCAGCAACGGATTCACGTCCTGCACGGGAACAGCGGCATGCACACATCCCACAACAAATAAAAGGCTGCAAAAAAATCGTCGAGCATAAGAAACTGCCGCATGGCGCACCAGATACATACAAAAAAACCTTTTTTAAGAAGACTGCTCCATTATGCCGTAGCAAAGAGACAGCATGTCAAAAATAATGTTAACTAAACACAATTTACCGCAAAAAAACGCGCAAAAAAAACAGCAAGACCCGTGTTTCCACAAGTCATTCATCGACTATCCAGGATAGGTCACGCTCATCACGGTCAATTCATCCAATCCGGAAGGTGTTTGTAACAGCACGACATCGCCCTCATGCGCTTTATTCAATGCACGTGCCACCGGAGATACCCAGCTAATTTTCCCACGCAAGGGATCAAACTCATCGACACCCACAATTGTCACCACATGTTCCACCCCCGCCGCATTTTCATACTGCACAGTGGCGCCAAAAAAAATTTGATCCGACCCATGATGCACCCGTGGGTCCACCACTTCAGCCAAATCCAGACGTTTGGTTAAAAATCGTAAGCGTCGATCAATTTCACGTAAACGGCGTTTGCCATAAATATAATCTCCATTCTCTGAACGGTCGCCATTGGATGCTGCCCAAGAGACAATTCTGACCACCTCAGGTCGATCAACATCAATCAAACGCAGCAACTCCGCCTTCATTGACTCATATCCCTGAACCGTGATGTAATTTTTAGCACCAGGTGGAATTTTTAACAACACTAGCGCATTTTCATCATCGTCGTCACTAGGGTCATTCTCTATTGTCGTCATTCAAGCCTTTCTATCATTCAAACCAATTCACACAGTAGAAAATTTCGCATAAGACAAATGATGACATATTACTGTGACAGACACGAACAAATCATCCAGCATTTCAGTATAATAAGTCTAATTCGTGCAACGATCGTCTTTCAAAAAGAATAATCCACCATCATGTCAAACCCAAAGGATCGGATGTCCCGAGAACAAAAAACCATCAATGTTATCGTTGTAGATGATCACGCAATTGTTCGAGAGGGAGTAAAAAAACTCCTCGCCGAGACGACAGATATCCGAGTCAGACACGAAGCAGCTAACGGCAACGACGCCATTAAATTATGCCGTGACGAACCGTTTGACGTTCTCGTATTAGATATATCCATGCCGGATAAAAATGGCATTGACGTTCTGAAGCAAGTCAAAAAAGAACATCCAAGCAGCATCGTGCTAATGTTTTCGATGCATCCAGAAGAGCACTATGCCATCCGCGCACTCAAGGCTGGCGCTTCCGGCTATCTGAACAAACAATGCAGCCCCAAGGAATTGATTACAGCGATACGTCAGGTTGCTTCCGGATTGAAATACATCAGCCCATCATTAGCACAACAACTTGCCAACCATATTGACGAAGAACACCAAGCCGAACCCCACACCAGCCTATCCGACCGCGAATATCAGACCCTCGTCATGATTGCCTCAGGCAAAGCGGTCAGCGTCATCGCCAAGGAACTATCACTCTCGGTAAAAACCATCAGCGAGTACCGCTCACGGCTGATTTTCAAAATGAAATTAAAAAACAACGCCGAATTAACCCATTACGCCATCAAAAATCAATTGATTGAATAAGGCTGTAGTCATGCTCCCGCTCCTTGTTTTACCAGCCCCATTTATTCTCAGTCCCATTTACTCCCAGTCCCATTTTCCCATCTAAGCCCGCGCAAGCTTTGACCTCACGGCAATCAAGTTTGCGCTAGCCTAATACATCAGCAAGTTGTCCAAGCACAGTCAATTCAGATTCTATAATGAATTGGATGTTATACCAGCCACTTTATTGTCGCAATAGAATCAAAAATAGTTACTCATCGATGCCACATACGGGTTAAATCAATGTGCAATTGTAAAAAACATTTCTTCCGGCATTTCTTTCATCGACTCATAGGTAGTTTGCTTATCCTTATTTTAGGATTAGTGAATGCCAATAGCTATGCCGCTCCACTACTCTATAGCAACACGACCCCTGGCACGTGGACATATACGATTCCAGCCAATGTGTATCTCATAACCGCCTATGTAACCGGCGGGGCTGGTGGTGGTGGTGGTGGTGACGATGCGTCTGGCGCATCGGGCGGAGCAGGTGGAACCATGTATGCCAATATATACAATGTCACCCCAGGTACAGTGTTATCAGGAACAATTGGGGATGGTGGCGCAGGTGGCTTGTACGCGAGTTGCACATCTACTCCTATCGCACCATTAGGTGGTACCGGGGTTAGCGCCGGAGGATCTGGAGGCCAAGTTGGATGTGTCGGGTATAGTGGACAAGGTGGCGGGGGTGGAGGTGACTCAATGTTAATGGCAGGCACCACAGTACTCCGAGCAGGTGGTGGTGGCGGTGGTGGTGGGGGGTCATCAGGTCATGCACCCACCGGTAATGGCGCCGGTGGCGGCATAAATGTATATGGCTCAACAGGATGTTCGACTGCAAGTGGCCCTGGGGGTTCTGGATACGCGCCTAATAGCAGCAGTGATGGCGGTGGCGGCGGCGGCGGTGCGAGTGGATATACAGGCGGTGGCGGCGGCGGTGCAGGCCTTGATAGCAGCACCTCATCCTCATCTGGAGGTGGCGGATCAAATTGCTATAATTCAGGAGCTGCCTATCCATTATTTCCGACAACAAGCACAGCAGGCTCAACAGGAGGAGGAGGCGCAGCAGGTCCGGTTTATGGAAATGGTACCAAAGGTAATAGTGGATCAATCACTCTATATACCATATCGAATGTTCTCACACTCTCTGTTGTAATGAATGGTACCCGCGGCAACAATGCAGACCAATTTGTAATGGCGATTAAAAATGGTTCTACAGTCGTCAATGTTAATAGCACTACAGCAAGTACAAGTAGTGGCACTGGCAGCACCGTCACCAACGGAACATCCGGAATAACACCACTTGTTAGTGCAACAACATACACACTGACTGAAAGTATGGCGAGTGGATCGGCCAGTTTATTGCCTTGGTACACTAGCTCAATCACGTGTACCAATAATACCGCTGGGAGCACGACCACACTTCCCTCCGGAAGCGGACAAAGCTTTTCCGTGGTGCCAACCGGCGGGGATGAAATTTATTGCACCATCACAAATACCACAATTCAACCAACTGTTACCGTAACAAAATCACTCAATGCCAGTCGCACCAATAATGCAGACCAATTTGTGCTTGCAATTAAGAATGGCAGCACTGTCGTTAATGCTACAACAAGCAGCACAACATCAGGTACTGGCAGCACCGTCACTAATGGTACGACAGGAGCGACTACATTATCCATAGGAACGCCATATACCATCTCTGAATCGATGGCTAGCGGTTCGTTAAGCACGCTCAACGACTATACTGGATCAATCACCTGTTCCAACTCTACCGCAGGCAGCAGCACCATATTACCAAGCGGAAATGGACAAAGCTTTAGCATCACGCCGAATACGGCAGATGTCATTAGCTGCACACAAAAAAATACACCAATCACCGCAACACTCACACTTGCAAACACGTGGTCAGCAAATTCAAAAATTGGAAACTCCTTATCCATTACCACAACCGGCGGCAATAGCAATCCAACCGTCAGTAGCACCGTGGCCTCGTCATCACAGAGCACAAGCACCAGCTCAGCAGCGACCGTTAATGCTGGCAATACTATCACCTTCCCTGCCGCTACTTTCACATCAGGCAACGCGTCAAACTACACAACTGTCATCAGTTGCACAGGCAACACCAACGCACTGTCGGGCAATACCCCAGGAAGTACCCTAACGATTAGCCCGCTAGATACAGCCATTGTCTGCACCTACACGAATACACGGTTAAGCGCCAATTTAAACCTAGCCAAAGTGTGGGGAGTCAATTCCACTGCTGGAAATACGATTTCCGTAACGACCACAGGGGGTACCAACAATGCAGCCACAGGCACATCCGTTGCAACGGCAGCGGGGAACACCACAACAGGGTCTGCGGTAACCGTGTATGCGGGTGATACCATTACCGTGCCAACAGAAACCTTTAGTGTCGGCAGTGCGAGCAACTACACAACAGCCACCACGTGTAGTGGCAATGCCAATACCTTAACTGCCGGTGCATTTGTAGTCAGCCCTGCCGATACCGCCATTACCTGCACTTATACCAATACCCCCAAAACGGCCACATTGACCCTAAAAAAAATATGGGCAGTTAATTCAAATACAGGAAATACGATCAGCATAGCGACCACCGGCGGCGCGAATCAGGCATCCATTACGAATTCCGTTGCCACGGTAGCCGGCAACACCAGCACAGGCACATCCGTCACCGTTGCGTCTGGTAATGCCATTACTCTACCGGCAGAAACATTTAGTGTTGGCAGTGCGAGCAACTACACCACCACCATCGCCTGTTCAGGCAACACCACGGCATTATCCGGCAATGTCTTAACGGTCAATCCAGCTGATACGGCCATTACCTGTACCTATACCAACACACCTAAAACCGCCACGTTAACCCTAAAAAAAACATGGGGAGTCAATGCAAATTCCGGTGATACCGTGAGCATTGCCACCACTGGTGGGGCGAATCAAGCCTCTATTACGAATTCCATTGCGACCACAGTAGGCAATACATCTACCGGCACACCGGTTACTGTTGCCTCAGGTAATGTGATTACCTTACCCGCAGAAACCTTTAGCGTCGGCAGTGCGACCAGCTACACGACCGCGATAGCCTGTACAGGCAACACCACCGCATTATCCGGCAATGTCTTAACCGTCAATCCAACCGATACCGCCATTAGCTGCACCTACACCAATACCCCCCATACGGCAACGTTACAACTAAAGGAAGTATGGGCCGCCAAATCCAAAGCAGGCGATGTGGCAACAGCAAGCACCACCGGTGGAACAAACAACCCTACGTCAGGCAGTTCAACCGCAACGCTGGCGGGGAACACCACTACAGGAACCGCACTCACCGTTTCGGCGGGTAATACCATTACCTTCCCCGCACCGAGCTTTACCACCGGTAGTTCGAGCAATTACACCACCGCCATCAGTTGCACTGGCAACACGAATGCCTTATCGGGAAGTACCATTGGCAGCACCCTCGTGATTAGCCCTTCAGACTCAGCACCCATCTGCACCTATACCTATACAAGGATCAGTGCGAACCTAACTCTCGCCAAAGTCTGGGGCATCAATTCAAATGCTGGGAATACGATTTCCGTGACGACTACGGGTGGAACGAACAATGCAACTACAGGCACGTCCATTGCGACGGTAGCGGGCAATACCACAACAGGATCTGCAGTCACCGTGTATGCTGGCGATACCATTACTCTCCCAACAGAAACATTTAGTGTTGGTAGTGCGAGCAACTACACCACCACCATCGCCTGTTCAGGCAACACCACGGCATTATCCGGCAATGTCTTAACGGTCAATCCAGCTGATACGGCCATTACCTGTACCTATACCAACACACCTAAAACCGCCACGTTAACCCTAAAAAAAACATGGGGAGTCAATGCAAATTCCGGTGATACCGTGAGCATTGCCACCACTGGTGGGGCGAATCAAGCCTCTATTACGAATTCCATTGCGACCACAGTAGGCAATACATCTACCGGCACACCGGTTACTGTTGCCTCAGGTAATGTGATTACCTTACCCGCAGAAACCTTTAGCGTCGGCAGTGCGACCAGCTACACGACCGCGATAGCCTGTACAGGCAACACCACCGCATTATCCGGCAATGTCTTAACCGTCAATCCAACCGATACCGCCATTAGCTGCACCTACACCAATACCCCCCATACGGCAACGTTACAACTAAAGGAAGTATGGGCCGCCAAATCCAAAGCAGGCGATGTGGCAACAGCAAGCACCACCGGTGGAACAAACAACCCTACGTCAGGCAGTTCAACCGCAACGCTGGCGGGGAACACCACTACAGGAACCGCACTCACCGTTTCGGCGGGTAATACCATTACCTTCCCCGCACCGAGCTTTACCACCGGTAGTTCGAGCAATTACACCACCGCCATCAGTTGCACTGGCAACACGAATGCCTTATCGGGAAGTACCATTGGCAGCACCCTCGTGATTAGCCCTTCAGACTCAGCACCCATCTGCACCTATACCTATACAAGGATCAGTGCGAACCTAACTCTCGCCAAAGTCTGGGGCATCAATTCAAATGCTGGGAATACGATTTCCGTGACGACTACGGGTGGAACGAACAATGCAACTACAGGCACGTCCATTGCGACGGTAGCGGGCAATACCACAACAGGATCTGCAGTCACCGTGTATGCTGGCGATACCATTACTCTCCCAACAGAAACATTTAGTGTTGGTAGTGCGAGCAACTACACAAGCACGACCGCCTGTAGCGGCAATACTAATGCTTTATCTGCCGGATCGTTTATCGTCAGCCCTACCGATACGGTCATTACCTGCACGTATACCAACATACCTAAAACCGCCACATTAACCCTAAAAAAAACATGGGCAGTTAATGCAAATTCCGGCGATACCGTGAGTATTGTCACCACTGGTGGGGCGAATCAAGCCTCTATTACGAATTCCATTGCGACCATAGCAGGCAATACATCTACCGGCACACCGGTTACTGTTGCCTCAGGCAATGTGATTACCTTACCCGCAGAAACCGTTAGCATCGGCAGTGCGACCAGCTACACGACCGCGATAGCCTGTACAGGCAACACCACCGCATTATCCGGCAATGTCTTAACCGTCAATCCAGCCGATACCGCCATTAGCTGCACCTACACCAATACCCCCCATACGGCAACGTTACAACTAAAGGAAGTATGGGCCGCCAAATCCAAAGCAGGCGATGTGGCTACGGCAAGCACTACAGGCGGGACAAACAATCCAAGTTCAGGCAGTTCAACCGCAACCCTTACCGGGAACACGACCACAGGAGCGGCGCTCACCATCACTGCCGGCAATACCATCACCTTCCCTGCTCCCAATTTCACAACGGGCAGTTCAGCTAACTACACTACCATTATCAGTTGCACTGGTAACACGAATGCCTTATCGGGAAGTGCTATTGGAAGCACCCTCGTCATTAGCCCTTCAGACACAGCACTGAGCTGCACCTATACCTATACAAGGATCAGTGCAAGCCTAAAACTCGTCAAAATCTGGGCAGTCAATTCCATTGCCGGAAATACGATTTTCGTCACGACCACGGGTGGGACGAACAATGCGACCACAGGTACGTCGATTGCAACGGCCGCGGGCAATACCACAACAGGGTCAGCGGTGACCGTCTATGCAGGTGATAATATTACTCTACCAGCAGAAACATTTAGTATCGGCAGTGCGAGCAACTACACAACCACCACCACATGTAGCGGTAATGCCAATGCCTTATCTGCCGGCGCATTTTTGGTCAGCCCCTCTGATACAGCGATTACCTGTACCTATACCAATTCGCTAACCTTGCCTAAGGTGACATTAACGGTAGCACTGGCCAACGCCAGAAATAACTCTGCCGATCAATTTGTTGTTGCCATAAAAAATGGAAGTATTGTCCAAAATAACACAACAACTAGTACAAGTGCAGGTTCTGGCAGCACAGTCACCAACGGAATGACCGGATCAACGACACTCACTCCAGGCTCAAGCTATACCTTGCTTGAATCAATGGCAAGTGGCTCAGTGACGGATATGGGAAATTACATCTCCTCTATTAATTGCACAAACTCTACTTCAGGCAGTAGCACCTCACTTCCAAGCGGATATGGTCAAAGTTTCACCCTTACCCCCACTTTTGATGATGTCATTAATTGCACACTAACCAACTATTATCAAGCAACCACACTAACACTCATCAAAAGCGTTGACGGAACCCCAGCCAGAATTTCCGCATCTGATCAATTTACCATCGGTGTAAGCAGCAACACCAGCGCTGGCAATACCAGCCTCCCCTCAACATCTTCTGTCACGACCAGTGGTACCAGCACAACCAATGCAGCTACTATTGCCAGCTTCAGCCTCGTTGTAGACGGATTGACTACGTACACACTTTCGGATGCAATGGCATCAGGTTCCAGTTCTTTACTGGCGCTTTATAAATCCGTACTTGATTGTTCAGTGACGAATAACGTCACTTCTGTTGGCAGTGTCGGTAATACAGGTGCGACCCTAAGTGGGGCAACATCATTACCCACCACTCTACTAGTGATCCCACAAACAGGATCGGGGGCATCGTTACAAGCGCTCTATACTATTCTGCCTGCAGCAGGCGATACTATCGTGTGTGCTTATCACAACATAACCAATAGTGCGCGCGTGACTCTACATAATATTTCCATAGGTAATATCGGCACGTTTAGCTTTAGCGGCGCATCTCCGAATGATAATGGTTTTGGATCCGATACAATCACAACAACATCGACCAATACCCCATTTGCCGGAACCACTAAACTATTAGCAGCACCCACTACCCTCACACAGATCCAAGAAACCTTGCCGTCTGGTTGGAGCATTACATCGGCCATCTGTCAGGACAATAACGCTGCAACGACAGGAAATCCCAGCGGTACCTCGATTGGCAGCATTTCCGGCACTATCTTAACCATTCCAGCAGCTAATACCTTAGCAGGCGCCGACATACAATGCACCTTTACTACGACCTATGGCGGCTTTACCATTTCAGGCAAAGTGGTGATTGATAATGGACTGGGTGGTGGAACCGCACACGACGGCATCCAAAACGGCAGTGAAATCGGCCATGCAGGTGAAACGGTGAAACTAACGAACTGTACGGGAACAAGCTACAGCTCAGCAATCACCGATGTCAGTGGCAACTTTAGCTTATCCACCTTGAGTGTCCCTACTGGGAATGTGTGCGTTATAACGACGCCCTTGTCGGGGTATCAGGCCATCAGTAGCAATAATGGAACAACTGGCGGAACATACTCCGTATCATCCGATACACTGGCATTTACGCTGACAGCAAACACAAACTATACCGGCATGGTCTTTGGCGAAGTCCCAAAAAGCAGCTTTACCCCAGCAAATAATGGATCAACTAATGCAGGTCAAACCGTCGTGTATGCACACACCTATGTAGCAGCAACATCCGCATCTATCACGTTCACATCCAGCATTAGCAGTACTGCCAATGGAGGGAGTTGGTCAAATGCGCTCTATCTCGACAGCACGTGTAGTGGTGTTTTACAATCTGGGGATGCCATCATCACACAGGCAATCAGTGTCACTGCGGGACAAACACTCTGCATTTTAGACAAAGTAATCAGTCAACAAGGCATGGCAAACAGCACTCAAAGCAGCATCACCATCACGGCGACGGAACTCTATAACCCGACACCAACAAGTGGAACAATCACCAGCATCTACACACAAACAGACACGACCACCATCGCACAAGGGGGACTAACCTTAAGTAAAGTACTCCGAATGGTCACAGTTTGCCCAGCCACAGCAAGTGCTTCAAACAACAACAGTACCAGTTATTTCACGTCATTAAATGCACAGCCAGGACAAGGAGTGCAATATTTAATTACCTACACTAACATGACAGCCTCGCCAATGACGGCCATTGAGATAAACGACATAACACCAGCCTATTCTCTATTTGAGAGCGCATTCTGCCAGGAAACGCCGACGATAGGGATTAGTGGCTGCAACCCAGTAAGCGTTCCCGCCGTCGGTAGCACAGGGTCAATTCAATGGAAATTGACCGATTCAAGTACCCTCCCCATAGGATTACAACCCGGCGGAACCGGAGCCGTGAGCTTTTGCGTCAAGATCCAACAATAAAAATAATGAGTTAAACTAGTTAATTATCAAGATTATGACTAAGAAATAATGATGGCACGCATGTTCAATCCACCCCATTCGGGGCTCACACTACGTGATGATGTATTACCAGCGCTAGGGCTATCTATGACCCAAGCAGCACATCAACTCGATGCAAACCGGGTAACACTTTCCCGCGTACTCAATGGCAGAGCAAAATGCCTACGATGTGTGGCAGGCTGAACAACGATTTAAAGTCATCCCCATGCGCGTACAACACGCACCTCGTGGATGAGCCGAAAGCGGCTTGATTGCTATTCATGCGCTTAGAAAAAGGTTGAATTACTGCAACGGAATTTTGGCCTGCCCAGAGGGAATCGAACCCCCAACCTATGCCTTAGAAGTGCCCAAGATATGGCATTTATTGGTGTTGATTGGAAATCATAAAAAACACTAAATCATTAAAAATCATATAGTTAGTTAATTTAAGTTGCCTTATTGCGTTGATTGAGATTGATTGATATACTCCAAATCGGCTTACACAGCGCTTACATGGGATTACATGGAGCCAATCTACTCAGGATATAGGTAATGGCAAAAATAAACTTTACGGCTGACCGGGTTAGCGACTTTCAGTGCGAACCGGGGAAGAACCAATCTTTTATATGGGACACCACCGCGCCGGGTTTGGGGCTTCGTGTAACAGCAAGCGAAGCGAAGAGATATATATATCAAGTAAAGCTAAAAGGGAAAACAATACGCATAACCATTGGCACCCCAAAGGCATGGGCTATTGATGCCGCACGAATTGAAGCACGCCGCTTACGAGTTATAATCGACAGCGGCCAAGACCCACGCCAAATAAAAGCCGAAAAGTTGTCGGAAGCCCAAGAAAAGCGAGATGCCAAAGAGTTAGCTAAGGCAGAAAAATTCCGATTAGATGGAATTAGCGCAGCCAGACTGTCACTTGTTGCCCGTACCGCTTGGGATGAATACCTGTTAGCCAATCACCCAACATGGAGCCAAGTCTATCGTGAGGACCACGAAAAAGTTGCGCGGCCTGCTGGCCTGAAGCTAAAAATCGGTAAGGAATTGTCCAAGGCCGCGCCGTTATCCTTCCTATTATCCCGTCCACTTAGTGAAATAACTTCGGCAGTCGTAGCAAAATGGATGTCGGCTGAATGTGCCGCACGTCCAACATTTGCCCATAACTCACTTCGCAAGTTCAAGCCCTTTATTGCATGGTGCGCAGAGCATCCGGAGTATCAGCACGTCGTTAATGCCGATTGCTGTCTATCGAGAGCGGTCAAGGCCGTAACACCATCCAATAAAACAAAAGAGGATGATTGCTTGCAGAAAGAACAACTAAATACATGGTTTGCCGAGGTGCGCAAGATAAACAATTCAGTTATTAGAGCATACCTTCAAGCCCTGTTGCTTACTGGTGCGCGTAGGAATGAGCTGGCAAGTTTGGAGTGGAAAGATATAGATTTTCAATGGAACCGCTTGACTATCCGGGACAAGGTCGAGGGGACGAGAACCATACCATTGACCCCTTATGTATCGCATTTACTGGGTAACCTGCCGCGCCGCAACGGCTTTGTATTCAGTAGTCCCGCCGCTGATAGCGGTCATCTCACAGACCCGCACCTTGCCCACAACAAAGCGTTACAAGCGGCCGGATTGCCGCACGTAACGCTTCACGGCTTGCGCCGGTCGTTCAATACTCTGTCTGAGTGGACAGAAGCCCCGAGTGGCGTAGTGGCTCAAATTATTGGCCACAAACCCAGCGCCATATCTGAGAAGCATTACAAGCGGCGCCCAATCGATATGCTCAGGATGTGGCACGTAAAAATCGAAGCGTGGATGCTCGAGCAAGCTCAAATCGAATTTGTGCCGGTGCAAGCGGGTTTGCGGGCCGTGCAATGATATACCTTGAATATTTCATTTTGTAACGTA
>Ga0302155_10000135_pt1 | contig 59875 bp, 60 predicted proteins | sample I_Bog_N3_1_FD_193508 | JGI IMG/M metagenome (GOLD analysis project Ga0302155, IMG submission 193508) | Peat permafrost microbial communities from Stordalen Mire near Abisko, Sweden - I_Bog_N3_1 | ecosystem: Environmental > Terrestrial > Soil > Wetlands > Peat | place: Sweden: Abisko, Stordalen... | reverse complement strand
TTTTCTCCAAAATATCGTGTATCAAGTTTCCACGGTCAGAAGCTTGAAGCTGGAGGATTTTCTCGGGATCGGGATAGACCATCAGGTGCAGAACGTAGCGGTAAAAATACCGAAGGGGGCAGGCCGCGAAAGTTTCCAACCGGGAGGCCGAAATAGAACTACCGGTCAATTCATGGTGCTGGGTCAAGGCTCTCAGAGCCGAAGCCCCGGTCAGAATGCCGTCATAAGCGGTAAAAAAGGGGCTGGCCTGTCGGTTCTTCAAAAGCTCTTTGCCTTCGAAATAGAAAGGCATATCCCGGGTAACTGCGAGGGCGGGCACTGGATTGCCCTGGCGGGCCAAGTTGACGGAGGTGAGCAGGGTTTCCACCGGATTGCCGCAAGAGGCCATGTCGGGTTTAACCCAGTCGTTAACCGTTACGACCTGCACTAGGTTAACCGCGTCACCCAAACGGCTGACCCGGCGGCCCAAAATGGCTTCAGCGGATTCAAACAGATAGATAGACGGTGTGCGAGGTGACCCCGTGGAAGGATTCAGGTGCGGCGCGGTCAGAATGAGAGACTTTTGAGCGCCCCGGACAGCCAGAAGAAACAACAACCGCTCCTCCAAAGCACCAGCTTGTTTGGGGGCGATCTCTTCATCACCACGGCCCGTAATCAAGAGGCGTTCTTCGTCGAGCAGAAGCGGGTCTTGGCGCACCAGGCGCGGCACGAACTTTTCGACCAGGCCCGGCAATACAGCTACCTCGAAAGACACTCCCCGGGCCTGCATCAAATCAACCACCTGCGCCCCGCCCTTTTCCAGTTGTCGAGAGGGGCTTTGCTTTTGTTCGAGCATTGCCGCTAATAATTCTTTGAGGTCTTCCGAGGCAAGGGTCAACTTAAAGGAAGCGCTCAAAAGTGACAGCGATTCGAGCACCGCGGTTGTTTCCCGCCGGGTATCAGAAATATTAAGAAATTTTTCAAGAAACCCTTTGAGTAAAACCAGCTGTCCGCCCCAGCTTTTTTCTTTTTGAAACCGGGCCCGGGCATTAAAAAGGGCGCCCAAAGCTTTTTCGAAAAAACGAGAGGCCTGCAGAATCTCTCCCGCGGGAGAATTTTCATCCTCTTCGGCGTTTTGCCTTTGTTTTTGCTCACGCCAGGCCAAAAGCCTGGAAATCCACTCTTTCTCTCCCTCCACAACCCGGGCTTCGCGGCTGATCACATCCCAAGACGAGGGATTCCAATTTTCGGGTTGAAGGTCAAACCCTTCTGGATTGAGGCAGGGACAGGAAAGCAGATTGATGGTGGTATCCCGGGAAAAATCGCCGGTGAATCCATCGAGTAGTAATAGCAGGGTTTTGGCTTCGGTTGATTCGATCAAAGGAGCCGGCAGCGTCTTGGAAAGAGGAACACCCTGAGACTCTAAAGCGTGAGGCATCAGTTTGCGGTAAGAAGCGGTCTCCCGCAGAACCACTGCGCAGTCCGAAAGAAAAACATCTTTTTGGTTTGCCTCTTGGAGCAGTACCCGGGCAATCTCCTGGGCTTCCCGGGGCTCGCCGGGACAAAGAATGATTTGGCAGTCTGAAGAGACGTCTGCCGGAGGCGAAACCAAGGGAGCTGCCTCATCTTGAAAAAGACGATCCTGCAGCCTCTCCCGAGGACTTTCACCCCGCGCTTTCCAACGGTCTTGCTTTTTCACTTGCCCGAAACTTTTTGCCCAATCCACAAAAGGTTTCGCGTATTCAAAAGCCGGACTGTCCTCATAAGGGATAAACCACCCGCTCTCACCCGCGGCGCTCAAGTGGCGCAGGACTTTCTTCTGCACGGCCGAGGCATCATAGAATCCATAGACCCACACGACCCCCTCGCTTCGCGGAGGTTTCGCAAGCACTTTAAAATAGGTATCCTCCCGGTCCAGCCAGCGGCCTTTCTTTTTCCAGTCTTCATAGGCCTTAAAAAGCCCAGCAAATTCCTTGAGCTTGAGCGCCAACCGCGTTTCTTTTGCTTTCTCCAGACGGGCAGCGTGGCCGGCCAGACTCTCTGGCATATAGAGTCCTTCTTTTAATTCGCTCAGCGTAGCCCTGAGAGCGTGATAAAACCCAGGCGTCTGGCTGACCGGACCAAAGGAACGGCTTTTAGAAAGTAATGATTTAGTCGCTTCTTTAAGTACCAGAGGCACCAGTACATCGGGCAGGTTTTGAAAATCTTCCACGATGAATGTTTCTTCTGCCACGGCTTCCATGTAATGACGAAGTGTGTGAATTTCCAGGTTAAAAAGATTCTGACCCTTTTCGGTTAAAGTTTTTCGCAAATGACCGACTAATAGAAAGTTGGGAACGAGAACGGTGACCTTCTCAAAGGGATTTTTCTTACGATAAGCCTGGAAGGCTTTAAGTAGTTCTTCTTCTAAAAAAGGCTGATAGGGACCCAAATAAAGGGAAAAACTCACAAAATGTTCCTTTTGGAAGAACGGGGGTTTCATTCAGGATTAGCCGTTATTATAATCATTTTCCCTGGCGAAAGGTTTTTCGCCCATGATGAAAAGGATTAGAAATGCCCCGTGAAATTCAAATCGCCAATGCCGCCGGTTTTTGCTTCGGCGTCAAAAAAGCCATCCAAAAAGCCGAAACGATGGAAAAAGCTTTCATCTTCGGTTCCCTGATCCATAACCCCCAGGAAGTGGCTCGTTTGGCCTCTCTCAACAAAAAAATTGTTCACAAGCTGGAAGATGTGGAAGACAACCGCGTTGTCATTACGGCTCATGGATTAGACATCAATGTTATCGGACAGATGAAACAAAAGGGTTTGGAGATTGTGGATACGACCTGCCCTCTGGTTACCAAAATTTATAACGAGGGCCTCAAACTGGAAGCTCAGGGATTACAAATCGTGATTGTCGGCGATCCAAAACACGTCGAAGTGAAAGGGATTGCCAGCCGTATGAAAAATCCCATTATTATTTACCATGAGGAAGATATCGTTAATGTTCCCGAAGGCGCCAAAATTGGTGTGGTTTGCCAAAGCACCCTTTTAATGGAAAAATTTGACCACTTCGTCAGCCTGCTCAAAACCCGCTGTTCGGAAGTAATCCCCATCAACACCATCTGCAAACCTACTAAAGACCGTCAAACTTCCGCCGCCGCCCTCTCAAAACAAATGGAAATCATGATTGTCATTGGTGGTCGTAATTCCAGCAATACCCACAAATTGGCCGACACCTGTAAAATGAACCTGCCGAACGATACTTATCACATTGAAACCGCTCAGGAAATGGAACCCCAGTGGTTCGAGGGCAAAAACAAAGTGGGCATTACGGCCGGGGCCTCGACTCCCGACTACCTGATTGAGGAAGTCATCGCCAAAATCCGGACTTATGATTCGCTGATTCCCGTTTAATTCCCTAATTTTCCCCAAAATAAAAAAAGCCCGCGTCCCTCACGGGAGCGGGCTTTTAAACAACTTTCAATCAAAAATAATCCAGCGGCAGTTTTTTAAGAGGCTTTTTATGCTCTTTATACTTGCCGGTCTGACTGGCAAGTTTTTTAGCGTTTTCCACTTCATCTGTCGGAACAGTCTTATTGACTTCAAAATCCTGCTGAGGATAAATCAAATCTGGATCCTGAATTTTGTCGCGGTTCGTCTTAAAAATGAGAGGCCATTGGAAAGAATCCCCGTAAATACTGGATTTTCCAGCGATATCCCAAAGTGTATCCTTCGGTTTTACGGTGTAATGCATCATCGTATCCTGCGTTGGTTGTTCGGTCGGCGCGGCTTGCGGAACATCGGTTTCAACGTGCTTGGCTCCACAACTTACCAACAAAGCTGAACCTAAAAATAAAGTAAAAATGAACAAAAATGCCTTTTTCATGAATGGCTCCTTAAAAGATGCCTTTAGTTTTATCTCGATTGCGCCTAAAACACAATGCCCTCATAAGCCTTATCTAAATAATAGTACTTTTTGCCAGCGGTTTAAAAGCCCCTAAAACAAGGTTTTTTTGAACCTATTTGAAAAAGAGCATAATTTCTCTTTTTCAATAAAATTAACTTTGGGAGCAAATCCCACAGTGCTAATCTAGAGATAGAAAGCAGTAGTAGATACAGCTGACGTTGGCCCGCTTGAAATACGGTTCAAATCCTTCACGAGGAGACCGTATGAAATCTTTTCAAGCAATACCGTTACCCGAATCCCTTAAACCCCTAATTCCACAACTGGCGCATGATTTTCGAGCCGCTATCAGCTATGTGTCTTTTTATCCTGTGGATAGTTCTTTTGTCGCACAATCGGTCCAAAAACTTTATGAGGATTTTCAAAAAATTCTTCAATGCGGACAGCCTTTAATCCTTCGCGCTGAAAATCAAAAACTTTATATCAACGATCAATTTCTTTCGTCTTTTGACGATATCATTCACTTATTTCAAACTCAAAATATCCTCGGCGTTGAAATAGAAAAAGATATTTCAGAAGAGGAATTAACCGATTGGCTTCAAATTATCGCTTTTTCGTCAGAGGAAGATATTAAGAACTATGAAAAAAATCAGACCGCTCACATTCGTCTTATGCCCAAATTGAACACCGAACCCATGTCAAAAATTCTGAAAGAGCCGATAGCTTTCGCGTTAAACGCATTCGAATCTTTCGACGCCTTGACACAGCGTTCTCACTCTAATCGAATCGATGGCTTTCATCAAAATCATCAGGCGCTTTTGGGTTTCGTGGAAGAATCCTGGCAATTTATCCAAACGCAGCAGAAAAAACTGGGGCGTTCCGCCGAAATGACTTATTGGTCGGAAACTTTTGATCAATTTTTCAAACATCTGCTGGACAGAATGGAAAAACCCTCTCCGGACCTTAAAGATTTGAATGTTTGTTTTAAAAATCCGTCAGAGCTGTTTTTAAACGAAATAGAAAACTTATTTGGTTTAGAACAGTGACAGTTGGTCCGTTGAAACAGCCTTAATTCTTTTTCTGCCTGAAGGAATCGCCGTGCCAAAAACCGCCGCGGCGGTACCGGCTACACTGGGAGCTACCGATTCGACAGCATCCGCTAAATTTTCAGCCGTGGTGGTCAAAGACGGCACAGGGGTCGCGTCCATAACCGAGGCAGTTTCTTCTTCCTCGAAATTTTTATCTTTGCTCTTCACCCAGGCTTTGCCGTCAGAACAAACGGTTAAATACTCGCACCATTTGCAAAGAATGCTGGTTTTTGTAGAATAGCTTTTCGCTTTTTCAATGGTTTCGATTTTGGCGATGTATTTTTGCTTGAGCCAATCAATTTCTTTAGGGTTTCTCTCGCCGATTACCTGATCTTTTTCAAAAGCCACAAAATGCCAAAGTAATTTAAATTTCTCTTTAGGTCCAAAGCGGGGATTTTGGTAAAGCCCCGCTTGATAAAGAGCCAATTGATCCTCGCCTCTGGCATCTTCCTCCGACATTTTACGGGCGCTGGTTTTATAGTCATGAATCCACAGAGTGCCGTCCTCATCACGGCCAAGACGGTCGATAAAGCCCTGCATTTTAAACTCGCCTTTGGGATCCAGATTAAAAGCGACTTTTAACTCAATACCTTCGGTCTTGTCTTGGTCAAAGGGATGATATTGATGAAAGTAATTTTCAACAAACAATTGGCCTTTATGAAAATAATCCTCAACGGTTTGCCCCGACTTCGCAATGCGAAGAGTGTTGGTAAAATTACGCTCTTTTTGTTTTTGAAGCGACTGCTGCCAATGCTTTTCCCAATGCTGGTTAAAATAATTAACCAGCTCATTCACCGTGGGAACTTTGTGGTTTATTTGCTCATAAAGATATTCCATCGTCTCGTGAAAGCGGGAGCCCAGGAACAATTCAACGCCTTCGGCTACGGGCGAAGGCCTGCGTTCGATATAGCGGAATTGGAATTGAGCGGGACAGGTGAAGTAAGTATTAATGCGGGAGTAAGAATAAATCGTCATGGGCCGATTATAACGACCACGCTCTGCGGGACAACCCTTTTTTCCCAGTTATTTAAGTGAACCACGACTAAAATAAACTCCTCTTTTTCAAATCTTCAAGGAGATCTTTCATGACTCTTTTAACCGCCCAATCCGTTCCTCACGAATATCCCAGACACTATCTTCCAGCCCCAACTAATCTGGGCGATTGGTCGGTCGTCGAACCGCTTTTAAAAGAACTTCAAACTCGTTCGCTTCATTCCCCCATTGATCTGGAAAAATGGCTAAAAGATCTGAACGAATTGGAACAAGCTTTGGGTGAAGAAGGTTCCATTCGGTATGTGCGAATGACCTGTAAGACAGACAACCCTCAGATTGAAAAAGATTATGTCAATTTTCTGGAGAAAATTTCCGAACCCAGCAAATCTCTTTTCTTCGGATTACTCAAAAAATATTGGGAATCGCCTTACCGTTCTTCTCTCAATGAAAAGGACTACTTTCTTTTTAACCGCTCGGTCGAAAACCAATTGGCTCTTTATCGCGAGGAAAATATTCCGCTGGAGACTGAGATTGAAAAACTGTCCCAGCAATATCAAAAACTGAGCGGTTCACTCACTGTGCAATACGAAGGAAAAGAACAGACGCTTCAGCAAATGAGCCGTTACCTGGAATCCACTGACCGCCAAAAGAGGGAAGAGGCCTGGCGTCTGACTTCAGAGCGCCGTTTAAAAGAAAAAGACAAGTTTGAGGATCTGTTCGACAAGATGTTAAAAGTTCGCGTCCAAATCGCCAAGAACGCCGGATTTGACAATTACCGGGATTATATTTTCCGCCGCAAAGAACGGTTTGATTACAGCGCCAAGGATTGCGAAGCTTTTCACGAAAGCGCCGAAAAAACCATTAAACCCCTCGTGGATAATCTCCAAAAAAAACGCGCGGCCCAAATGGGCCTGAGCACCCTGAAACCCTGGGATATGTCGGTAGACCCGTTGGGTCTGGCTCCACTCAAACCCTTTGAAAACATAGACCAACTTATCACCGGATGTGAAACCATTTTGGGACAGGTGGATCCCGAATTCGGCAAAAATTTCAAATCGATGAAAGAGCTGGGTTTATTGGATCTGGATTCGCGTAAAGGCAAGGCGCCGGGCGGCTACCAGGTGGATTTGGAAGAAGCCCGCATCCCTTTTATTTTCGCCAACTCGGTAGGGGTCGATCACGACGTGCGGACCCTTCTGCATGAAGGAGGCCACGCCATGCATAGCTTCGCCTGGAAAAATATCTCTTTTTATCCTTACCGTCACGCTCCCATGGAATTTTGCGAGGTGGCTTCGATGAGTATGGAACTAATGGCCGATCCTTACCTTTCGGTTTTTTATCCCAACCCCAAAGACGCGGCGCGTTCTATCATCCGCCATTTGGAAGATGTCATTGTACTTTTACCCTGGATCGCCACCATTGACGCTTTTCAGCACTGGATTTATACCCATTCCAACCACACCCGTCAGGAACGGTCCGACTATTGGGTGAGTTTAAGAAAACGCCTGGGGGGAATTGATGATTGGACCGGATTTGAGGAAGTCCGTTCCAGCCTTTGGCACCGCCAGTTGCATATTTTTGAATATCCCTTTTATTACATTGAATACGGTATCGCCCAATTAGGCGCATTGCAGATATGGAAAAATTTTCGTCACAACAAAGCGGAAGGAGTTCGTCTTTATAAGCAAGGTCTGGCGGTCGGAGGTAGTCAAACCTTGCCGGAAATTTTCAAATCCGCCGGAATCCACTTTGATTTCAGCTTAAAAATGATCGAACCTTTAATGGCCGAAGTGGCTAAAGAATTGGAACAACAGGAAAAAATTGGTTAAAACAGCTTTAATTTACTTTCCATTAACCCCTTTTTCCATTTATCACCAGAAACACACTTTAAAAAATTAATTCAATTTTTTTAAACACAAAAACTTTAATTTCCTTTTTTTTAAAAAATTCAGTTTTTTTATTATTTTTAGTAATTTCCTCTGTTTTTTTCTTACAATAAGTCCGCTTTAAAAAACAAAAGGTTCGGAATGACTACAGTAACGCTCGATGATTCCAAATACGCCAAGGGAACAGGTATTTTTTCGATCTATAAAAATGTCGAATTCCCGACAGACGTTAAAAAACGCTGTATGGCTTTGCTTGAATTGGGCACCGAGACCCTTTTAGCGAATAACTTCATCATTTTGGATTTTATTCCCTATCCCGGATTAGGTGAAGTGGGCGAGGATGAGGTTTTAAGATATTCCTGGATCCTTTCCGAGTCACACCGCATTCTCATTTACAATCCCAAAACCAAAACCCTGATTGACGAACTTTACACCTGCAGTCCCGAAAAAGACGGACGCATCATGTTTGATAAAACCAACAAACGTCTGGGCAATCCGTTAAAAAATCACATGCTCAACGAGATCGTCAGCAAAGAAATCGCTTTGGAAGAAGAACCGGATAAATTGTTCCATTCGGTGCAAACCGCTTCGGATAAATTCAAACTGGCGAACGAAAAGAACTATTGTGTGTCCGCGGTATTCTTTGATATTCCGGACCGCAAGTTGGATGAAGATAGCCTCGAAGACATGCTCACCATCGCGCTAAATAAAGATGACCAAAAACCGGTTATTGAATCCGCCTGCCGCTATGACCCTCAGGGTTATACCTATATCCATCAGTCCTCCAAACATTTCGCGGGCCTTCACAGCTATCCGGGCACCTTGAAGTCGGCTCATTTAAGTTTGATCGGATCAGGCAACGCCATCCTTTCCGTCTTGGAAGATGTGGAAACCGTAGTTTATAAATCGAAGAAAAAAGAACCCACGATCAGCATTAAGATTGTTGCCGAAAATTTTTAATTCTCAGTTTTTCATCTAATAAAAATAATCTATTCTCAGAAGGATACTTATGGCGTCCTGTTTAGGTTGTGGCAAAGACATGGAAGAAGCTTCTCGAAAAATAATGAAAGGTGAGGGTTCAAGCGGAAGCCCCAATTACAAAGTGGTTTATCAATGCCAAAACCCTTCTTGCTCAAAAAAAGGATTAAAAATTCCGTTTCTTGACGACGGAATGATGATGATTCCTCTGCCTGACGGCCAATAAATTAAAGCTGATTCTCTTTTAACAACCGTTTAGACTAACGCGGATCGTTATTATTAACCCCGACAGGGTTGACGCGGCCTGTCATCTGGTAAAATGTTTAAAATTATTTAAAAACCGAAGGGAGATTCTATGGAAAAAGTTTTGAGTTTTGTGGGTCGTTTTATTTTCGCTCTTCCCTTTTTACTTTTTGGGGCCAACCACTTAATGAGCGCGGATCAAATGACGCCGATGGTACCGGCTTATATTCCCGGCGGAGTTTTTTGGATTTATTTCACCGGCGCGGCTATGATCTTGGCGGCTTTGGCCATTATTACGGGAAAACAAGGCCGTGCCGCTTGTTTCGGCTTGGCTGTAATGCTTTTGGTATTTATCGTCGCCGTTCACTCACCGGGATTGTCCAACCCGCAGATGAAAATGATGTCGATGATCAATTTACTCAAAGATACGGCCTTAATGGGAGCCTGCCTGTTTATGGCGGGAACTTTCAAAAAATAAGGTTTCATGGTTTACAATCAATTTTTAAAAGCCGGTCTTCGGGCCGGCTTTTTTATTTAGGGGTTTATTTTTTTAAATAACGCTTTATCCTAGGCCCTCATGGCAACCGTTCTTCTTTCCCATCAACCAATGCCTTCTTTCCTCATCAACCCCAACCCCAAATACCCCTTTCGCGAGGCTATCGCCAAGCTCCCAATGAACGGCATTCATACCATTTGTGAAGAAGCAAAATGCCCCAACCGGGGTGAATGTCTGCCCCAGCATGGGACTATTTCGATTATGGTCATGGGTTCTATTTGTACTCGAGGATGCCCCTTTTGCGCAGTCACCACGGGCCGTCCCCAGCCTCTGGACGAAACCGAACCCCAAAAAGTGGTCGATATCGCCAAAGCTTTGGCGGTACGTTATCTGGTCATGACTTCCCCGAATCGGGATGAATTGGCGGATGGCGGCGCTTCCCAATTCGTGAAAATTACCGAAGCCTTGAGAGCTTTTAATCAGGATCTGAAAATTGAAATCCTGGTACCGGACTTTGAAGGGAAAGAAGCTTCTTATCAAGTTTTGCTTCAAAACCCTCCGGATGTCATCGCCCATGACCTTCAAACCATTCCCCGGCTTTACGGGCCTATCCGTCCGGGCGCCAAATATGAAAGGTCTTTAAACCTTTTTCGCTGGTTCAAGGCCCATACAGTCTCTTCAAAAGTCATGCTCAAAGCGGGGCTTATGGTCGGCTTTGGTGAAACCGCAGAAGAAGTCAAAGAAGTCTTACGCGATGCGGTTGACGCCGGAGTGCGTTTTTTCACCATCGGGCAATATCTCAAACCGCCAGGGTCGACGCTGGAAGTAACCGAATATGTTCCCCTGGAACGTTATAACCATTGGACCGAGTATGGAAAAGAAATTGGTCTTAACGTGCAGGCCAGCCCCCTCACCCGTTCCAGTTATCTGGCCGATCGCTTGTCTTCTACTCAAACCAAACCCTTTTAACCACCAAGACGGTTCTTGACCTTGCGGGTGAACCGCACAAAAATACGTCATGGTTTCCAACCCTCCCCCAAAACCCAAACATCCTTTTTCTTTCTATCTTCTTCCTTTCATTTTGCCCATCCTTCTCATAACCGTATGGCAACTCAGCAGCAATCTGGATTGGCTCCAGTCCTCGATCCTCCCTTCACCCCTCGTCATCGCTCAAACTCTTCTGGATTTGTTGAAATCCGGCGAACTGCTGAAAAACATCGCGGTCAGTTTGCTTCGGGTACTCGAAGGTTTCGCCATCGGTGCCGGTTTGGGACTGATTGCGGGTTTGATCATGGGTCTTTCCCGATCGATGGAACGATTGCTTTCCCTCATCACAGGACTTTTACGGCCCATCCCCACTATCGCCTGGATACCGGCTCTTATCCTTTGGATGGGTATCGGGGAATCTTCCAAAATCACGGTCATTGCCGTCGGCAGTTTTTGGCCCGTTCTTTTAAGCGTCATTCAGGGTGTCCGCAGCACCGACCCGAAATATCTGGAAGTGGCCCGGATTCTGGAAAAAGACCGGGTAACCCTTCTGACTAAAGTCATTATTCCCTCGGCTCTTCCCTCGATTTTTACGGGCTTACGGATAGGCATGGGCATCGCCTGGGCCAGTGTGGTGGGGGCGGAACTCATCGCGGCATCCTCCGGTATCGGCTTTATGATCATGTACGCGCGGGAAGTTTCCCAGCCGGATGTCATGCTGGTGGGTGTCGCGGCCATCGGCTTAACCGGTCTTCTGATCGATTTTCTACTGCTCCAACTTCAACGCCGTTTATTGAAATGGAATAGCGTCTGGGGCGGTGAATCATGACCAAACCCATGTCCCTGAAAATCGAAAACTTGACCAAGCATTACACTCTCCCTCAGGGTGAACTGGCTGTCTTGACGGGCGTCGATTTAACCGTTCAACCTGGCGAATTTATCAGCATCGTAGGCGCCAGCGGCTGCGGCAAAAGCACTCTGCTTCGGCTTATCGGCGGATTGGAGCAAGTCTCGGAAGGCCGGATTCTTTTCGACGAAACGCCGATTCAAAAACCGGGGTTGGACCGGGGCATGGTGTTTCAGGAATCCCGTCTTTTTCCCTGGTTTACCGTTGAGGAAAACATCGCTTTCGGCTGCCGAAAAAATTTAGTCGAAAGTGAAAAACAACAGATAGTTCAGGATCACATAAAACTGGTCGGGCTTTTGGGTTTTGAAAAGGCCTATCCCCATCAACTTTCGGGCGGCATGCAGCAGCGAACTGCCATCGCCCGGGCCCTGGTCAGCCGTCCCCAAATACTGCTGCTGGATGAACCCTTCGGTGCGCTGGATGCCTTGACCCGTATCCGAATGCAGCAGGAAATTTTAAACATTTGGCAGAAAGAAAAAATCACGGTCATCTTGGTGACCCACGACATTGACGAAGCCGTTTTTCTGGGGGACCGCGTTTTGGTCATGTCCAACCGCCCAGGAACATTTAAAAAAACCTTATCCGTGCCTTTAGCCCGCCCGCGGGACCGTAACAGTGCGGCCTTCTTGGCCCTGCGTAAGAAAATTTATGACGAATTCTTTTCAAAGAAAAAAACAGGAGGCCGTTCGCGATGATCAAAACCATTCTAAGCCTCATCGTTCTGTCGGGATTCGTTCCCTTTTCCTATGGCCAAACACCGGTCGTGGTCCGCATCGCGTACCAACCCACCAGTTCCGCTATTCTATTGGGCAAAGCGAAAGGTTTTTACGATCAGGCCTTTGCCAAAGAAGGCGCCAAGGTCGAGTACGACCTTTTTCTATCCGGCCCCTTAGCGGTAGAAGCCGCAGCGGGCGACCATGTGGATTTACTTAATGTCGGCAACATACCCCCCGTCATCGCCCGAGCTAACGGCATCGACGTAAAAGTTATCGCCAAATCCGCCTTCAATCCCGCCACCAATGCCGTTCTGGTTTCACCCAACTTCCCCATCCAAACGATTGAGGATTTGAAAGGCAAGAAAGTCGCGGTGCAAGTCGGGTCGAGCGTTCATTATTTTCTCTCACAGGTTTTGGCTGAGAAAGGCATGACTCTCGCGGATGTTCAATTGGTCAATCTGCCGGGGCCGGATCAGGGCCCCGCTTTGGAAAGCGGCAACGTGGACGCCATCGTGCTTTGGATGCCTTACCGCACCCAGTTGGAAATGGCCGGAAAAGCGCGGGTACTGGTGGATTCGGCGCATTTTTCAGGGGGCATCGGTGTTTACATGGTTCGAAACGAGTTTGGGAAACAAAACCCTAAGCTGGTCGAATGTTTTTTAAAAGCCACAAAACAAGCGAATAACTATCTGAAAAAACATCCCCAGGAAGCCCTCAAACTACTGGCGTCTAACAGCCAATTTCCCGCGGCCATTTTGGCGAAAAGCCTGGAGGGGTTTGATTGGTCCATGGGAATCACGCCAAAGGATATAGACGCGATGAATGGTATTAAACAATTTCTAAAAACCACCAAGGTTATTCGTAAAGATTTCGTCATTCAGGAATTATTTGATACCAGTTATTACCAGCAGGCGGGCCTTCATTAATGACGGTTTATTCCGATTCTCTTCACCACGTAGTGGTTTATGTTACCGAGCGAAAACCTCTTTTAGGGGGCGAACTTAAAACGCTGACCGAACACAGCCTCCGCAAACTCCCCACACGCTTCCCGGGTCTCAAAATGATAGACGCCGCCGTTTACCCCGACCGGGTGGAACTCCTGCTTGATTTTCAGCGAATTGATGAAGATGTGCTTCGGGTGGTTCAATCGTTCAAAACCGAGGTCAAAAACCTCGCCAAAAAAAAGGGTTTTGAGGGCGATTCTTTCTGGCAATGGCAGTTTGACGATGAATGGATTTCAAAGCCGGCGCCTTGAATTAAGTTTTTGAGACTCCATCACCATCCTCACTATTAAATGGGAAAGGGGCTTTCATCCCGGATAGTTTTGTGGGTAAACTCTTCTCAAGATTAAGTTTTAAAAATGAGGAGGAAAGACGATGAAGAAACTTTTCGCAATGGCAATCGCCGCACTGTTTTTGGCGATGGCTCAAGTTACTTTCGCGGATGACGCCGCTACAGCCGCGCCAGCTGGCAAAGCCATGAATTTTACCGTAGTGGACGTAGCCTGCTATATCAGCAAGGGCGCTTACGGCCCGGACCATCAAGCTTGCGGCAACAAGTGTGTCAAAGCCGGGGGCGAATTGGCTTTGAAGAATGGTGAAAATCTTTATATTCCCGTGACTAGCGATTACAAATCGGCCCGCAAGCAGTTTGTTAAAAAATGCGATACCGATGTCACCGTCACCGGTAATGTGGTCAGCAAGGGCGGCGTGAATTATTTTGTGATTAGCGATAACGCAAAATAAGGCTATTGTTGTCGACGTTGTTTGAAAGGCTTCGGATTAAACTCCGAGGCCTTTTTTATGAAGTGTGCTTATTTCGGTTCATATTCAGCCATCAGTCTGGTTCGAAGGTTCATTAATTTCTGGCTGGTTCCCACTTTATAAGTATGCGGGTTTTCAAACCGTTTTCGTTCAGGCGAAAGCTTGGCCAGCCGTTCTTTCGCGTAAGCCGCCGCTTCTTTCACCGTCAAGTGGGTCAGCGTCTTCCCCTCTTCCATGACCTTATACAAAATATTTTCGGGATAGCAGTGCGCCACGCGGCTTTTTTGATCGGGAAAGAGCGGATGATAAATATATTCGGTGGCCTTTTCGTCCTCTAAAAGAATTCCATCGCCGTAAAAAAACCCATCCGGGTCCGTATAACGCACAACTTTTTTAACGCCTGGCAAAGAGGTCTTAGCCGGATTTTCCGATATTTTCAGACAGGGTTTCCCGTCGTAATGGCTGAGCTTATAAACCCCGTCCAAAGCTGGCGTGTCCTGTCCGGTTAAAAGGCTCGTTCCCACGCCAAACACATTAATTGGCGCGCCCTGATCATGAAGACTTTTAATAATGGTTTCATCCAGTTGGTTCGAAGCCACAATTTTCACATAATGCAAATCCGCTTGATCCAACATCACACGGGCTCTTTTGCTCAAATAAGCTAAATCACCTGAATCCAAGCGGATGCCGACCAGCCGGTGACCCGCTTGCTCTAATTCCTTGGCAACGATGATGGCGTTAGGAATTCCGCTTTCCAGCGTGTTGTAGGTATCCACCAAAAAAATGGAACGATCCGGATAAATTTTGGCGAATTCCCGGAAGGCCGTCAGCTCATCGGGGAAACTTTGAATCCAGGAATGAGCCTGCGTACCTGAGGGCGAAAGGTTATAAAGAAAAGAAGCGTAAACATTTGAGGTTCCGCTAACGCCCCCGATGGCCGCGGCCCGGGAAGCTTGAATGCCTCCCAATCCCTGGGCCCTTCGAAATCCGAAATCAATCACCCGGCGGCTGTGGGCCGCCGCAACCATTCGGGAAGCCTTGGTGGCGATCAGGGATTCAAAATTAATAAAGTTGAGAAGCAATGTTTCGATGAGTTGGGCTTCTAAAAAGGTGCCTTCCACCCGAAGAATCGGCTCCAGGGGGAAAACCACTTCCCCTTCCCGAACCGAGTAAATCTTGCCTTTAAACCGGAAGTTTTGAAGATAGTCGAGAAAGGGTTTTTGAAACCCCAGTTCCCTTAAATACTCCAAATCTTCCTTTTCAAACTTCAAATCTTCCAGCGCCTCCAAAAGGTCCGCCAGTCCTGCGAAGATCACATAGCCGCCCTGAAAAGGGTTTTCCCGAAAAAAATAATCAAAAACGGCAGGTTTGTCGGCGCGGCCCGTCAAAACAAAACCCTGCGCCATAGTGAGTTCGTAAAAATCGGTATAGAGACCTGAGTGTTTGGGAATGAGGGATGACATAGGAGGCATTATAGACGTTGTTTGACCCTACTTATTTCCAAATTCTAGGATTTCAAAATCCACTTAGCTAAAGGAAAAGTGATAATCACAGATACTATCAGCGCGACGAGGCCGAGAATCCATTGATCTGAGAAACTGGAACCGTTCGAATTTACAAAAAGTTGGGTTGAGTCGATACTTAAATGCACAATCATCCAACCCCAGACCACCATATCGCCCTTTTCAAATAAATACGCCGCCGGAAAAGCTAATACGAAAGCCAAAACCATCGAGATCCAAATGGCTCCCACCTGAGGGGACATGTACAGATGCATCAAACTCCAAAAAATGCCGGAAAGAGTTGCGGCCGTCATGAAAGAATGATTTTTTCGAAAACACTGAAAAAACATACCCCTAAAGGTCAATTCCTCAAAAAAGCCGGCGCCGACAATCAAATAAGCCAGATAAGGAGCCCAATTTGAACGTAACCCCACTCCTGGCTGAGAATAAAATTCAAGGGATATCCAGTGAACAGCCAATACCGGAAAAGCGGCTAAAACTCCAACGAGTACTTGTCTTGAGTTAAAAGCTTTAACACCCAGAAACTGAATGGTTTTCCAGGGATTCAGCTTCAATAGCCATGAGACATAGCAAATCGTCGAGATTAAGCCAACTGTCGACCAGCAACTATGAAGCCAAAAGTTATTCCAATGAATATCAAATTGGTCAGTAGCAATGGAAATAAGCGAAAAATGAATGAGGACTTTGCCCAACAAATTTTCTGAAATCATGAAGGCGGCTATCAAACCCGCTAGAACCAATAATTCCTTACCAAGGCTCTTCATGCACACCTCTTAAACTTTGTCCAATGCGGGTCCCTGTCGCAAACAGCTTTACCGACAAAGCCACTGAGGCAAAGCCATAGTGAGAAAAGGGATATAGGTAATGGCGAAGACCATCAGATGCAAAATGATGTACATCGGCAGAACCGCCATATACACCTCGGTCATGGGTTTCTTGAAACGGTAGGATGACAGGAAAAGGTTCAGCCCCAGAGGCGGCGCCAGAAAGCCCAGTTCCATATTGGCCAAAAAGATAATCCCCATGTGTACCGGGTCTACCCCAAAAGCGGCGGCCATGGGCATGAGGAGCGGCACCACCACCACGATAGCGGCGAAAATCTCCAGCAGGCTTCCCACCACGATCAGCATGATGTTGACCATCAACAGGAATACCCATTGCTGATGAACCGTGTCATGGACCCACGCGGCCAGGTGGGCGGGAACCTGGGCGTCCACCATGTCGTTGGTAAAACCGAGCGACACGCCGAGGATGAGAAGAACCCCGCCGACCAGAATGCCGCATTCGGTGATGACTCTCGGCACATTCTTGAACTTAAGCTCGCGGTAAATAATCACCTCCACCACGAAAGCGTAAAGCGCGGTGAGCGCGGCGGATTCGACCAGCGTGACCTTAACAATGAAGAGAAAAAAGAAAACCACAAAGGGCAGTAAAAGTTCCCACTTGGCGGCCCAGGCCGAGGAGAGGGCTTCTTCCTTATGGAAAGGATGTTTGGAAGCCTGGGCTTTGGAACCCTTCACCACGCCCCACCAAGCGGTGATGACCAACAACAGTATTCCCGGCACCAACCCTCCCAGAAACAACTGGTCAATCGGTGTGTGGGAAACCACCCCGTATAAAATAACCGGCAGACTGGGCGGAAAAAGCATGCCCAACGAACCGGCGGAGGTTAAAAGTCCCAGGGCGTCCCGCTCTTTATATTTTTCCGCGATCAGGATAGGCATGAGCAGTCCGCCCAAAGCCAAAATGGTCACCCCTGACCCGCCGGTGAAGCAGGTAAAAAAAGCGCAAACCAAAGCGGTCACAATCGCCGGGCCGCCGCGAAGGGAACCGAAGAAAGCCTGAAATACCCGAAGCAAGCGCTGAGACGCGCCGCCTTCGGCCAAAAAATAACCGGTGAGGGTAAACAAAGGAATAGTTGGAATAGTCGGCGAAACCACCATGCGGTAGGTTTCGGCTGGAATGGAATCGATCGGCGTGTCGGAGTTCCATAAAAAGATCAGTGCCGCGCCTCCCAAAACCAGAAACACCGGCATTCCCAAGACCACCGCCACCATCAGCAGGCCAAAACAAATGTAAATGAAAGTTTCTGAGGGTCCGTGAATAATCGGCCCCAGCGAGGCCAAACCCACCGCGACCGCCAGCGTCAACAACCGCAGACTGTTCTTCTCCGAAACGCGCCAGATCATGCGGGCCAAAATCATGCTGAAACCCACGGGTAAAAAGAAAAGAATGAGCCACTTGGGAATACCGATGGCGATGATATCGCCGACGCCTTGTTCGATCATCGAAAATTGGTAACTGGCCTTGACCAGATAAGCGGTGATGGCCGCGCCCAGGGCGGTAGTGATGACGCGGACAATGGTTTTATAACGGTCGGGTATCATGCTGGCGGTGGTCGCCAGCTGCAGCAGTTTGCCTTCCCTGGCCGCGATGGCCCCGCCAAACATCATGATGGCCAGGGTGGAATGCTGAACCAGGGCCAGGGAGCCGGGAATGGGGGATACGGGGACGAAGTTAAAATAAGCGTGCAGTTTGCGGCTGACGATATCCAAAAGAGGCAGGACCATCATGGTCGCGAAGAAAAAGGTTAAAAGAAGGTTCTCGCCGTAGTGCCAGAAAGCCGGTTTGGCGGGCGCCTCGCCGGGATGGGCCATCACGCTGTCGTGAACTTCGGTGGTCGGCACCAAAAGGGCTTCTTGCTCCCCCGGAGCAGGAAGTTTAGGCGCGCGCTTTTGGCCCGAACGTTTTGGGGAAGCCATTATTCGGCGGAAGCCTTCGCGGCTTCTTTAGCCCGGTATTCATCCCGGTACTTCACCGCCAGGTCAAAAATGTCGGACGGAATAATGGTGCCGGAAATTTGGGGATAGGAACCCACAAAGAGACTGGCCCACTTCTGATAGGTGGCCTCATCCACGTCATGAACCACCAACCCGTGGGTTTTCATGACCTCAATGGCTTTGTCATTGCCCGCGCGGATTTCGGTGCGGAACCTTTTACCAGCGACGGCGGCGGCTTTTAAGATGGCCGGTTTGGCGGCATCCGGTATTGAATCCCAGGCCTTGGTGGTCACGATAGTGGCCCCCACTAACGGACAATATTTGATGTTGGTCATATGGGGCGCCAGGGCAAACCATTGAAAGGACAAGGCCGAAAGAGGCGTGGTATCAAAGCAATTGATGAGGCCCGTCTGTAAGTTCGGCAGAATATCCGTAGCGGACAAGGGAATGGGTGAAAACCCGGCGGATTTCCAAAGGTTCATCGTGTCCGTATCGTCGCCCCACACAAAGAACTTGGCGGCTTTCAAATCATCCGGCGTGAGGATGGGATTTTTGCCAAAGAAATAAACCCAGCCCGCTTCGCCCCAGTTGAGAACCTTAAACCCTTTGGCTAAAAGCCGCTTTTCCAAAATCGGCTGAAGTTTGGAACGCACATAATCGCTTTCCGCGTCATCTTTATACAAAAGAGGGATGGACAGAGCCTGAACGGCTTTGTCAATTTGCGCCAACCCCACCACGGTCAAGACACCCGCCTGGATTTGGCCGATGCGCATTTTGCTCACCATGTCCGGCTCGTCGCCCAAAACGCCGCCCGGATAAATTTGCAGATTGACGCCCGCCGCTTTCCATTGCTGACCCATATCCTGCATGATCAGATCCCAGGAAGAACCTTCCGGTGCCAGGGTTCCCAGCTTAATGGTCATGTCATCCGCCTGAGCCTTGCCGAAGGCCAGTATGAGGATGGCGGCCAAAGCAAACCCTGTTTTTTTAAATAAGTTCAACATAGTCTCTCCCTTGGATAATTTACTGCACAAACAAAGTATCTTCACGCGACAACAGCCAGCGGGCGCGCTTTTGCATGATTAAATTGACCAGCCTCGTGCTTTTATTTTGATCCGGGTCGATATCGAGAGCTTTGTTGAGCATGTCCTCGAAATCCTGGCGGTTTTGTTCCTTTTCATCCACTGCTTCAGCGTAGTTCACATAAGTGGAAGCGCTCAAACCTTTATTGAGTTCTAACGCTCTGTCAAAATGTTCCTTCGCCTTTTTCACCGAACCGCCCATGAGAACCGGTTTACCCGCTTCGTAAGTAATCAGAAACTCATGGAGAGACCCGTTGTCATAGTCGGGATTAATCTCATAGGCTTTATAGAGAAGAGCTTCGGCCTGGGGAATATCCGCCACCAACTCCGGATCATCTTTGCCGATAGAGATAGCGGCCATCCAGGAAACGCCCGTCCAATAAAGAAGATCCATATCATCTTTGTTCATTTTTGATACTGCGGCTTTAGGGTCCGTCATGATCATTTGGCTAAAGTGATCGTGGCGGGTATCCAAACCTCTGAGTCCATAACCCAGCGCACGCTGGTAAAGTCTTCTGGCCCGGATCCGCATTTCATGGGCCTTGGCATAGTCCGTATCCGCGATGTAATCCGCCTCACATTGCACATAAGCGTAGCTGTATTCGGTAAAATTTTTGGTTAAAGCGGTAAGAAGGGCTGTGTGTTGGGGGGTAGCGGCCAGAATGCTTTCCATAAATTTAAGGCTAAAAGGAACAGCTTCCTTGATTAACTGCGGATCATCATCGGAAGAAAAAGTGTCACCCTCTCCCGCCAAACCATCGGCCATGGAGTTAACGGCGATGGATTTAATAAAACAGCCGTTTAAAACCGGGGAAAATCCGATTAAAAGCAGCAAAACCCAAAGACGATATAAAGAATAAACCTTATTTTGGAACATCCCGTATCCTCGCCAAATTTTAGAAATGGGCCAACGTTTTACCCCTGGGAAACAAGGGTGTCAATACGCCTATGAGAGCCTAAAACTATGGAGAATTATAAAGATTTTCAAAGTTTCCGGGGGAAATATCCCCTTTGGGCCTAAAAGCAGGGGTTTTGCCTTTTAAAAATAAAAAGGAGGTCAGGATTCCCCAACCTCCTCGATATTTTATAAATGAATCCTTCGTTGTTTCATACAACCGTGAAAAGGTTCAATTTAATTGGCGTCGTTACTATCGTCGGGTGCATTTGAATCGGTTGATGTTGATTGCCCGGGATGTTTAGCCTGATAAATGACTTTGGAATTGTCATCTAACAGTTGGTTGATTTGAGTTTTTTGATCATCCGTCAAAGGCTTTTTCCCGTTTTCATTAAAATCAGCTCTGACCTGATCGCCTATCGATTTCAATTTGTCCATCAAAGCCGTCGCCTGATCTTTGGAAAGCACCCCGGATTTTAAACCCTGGCGAATTCGCAGAGCTTGATAGCGAAGCCGCGCGCGAACTTCCGATTTTCCATGTGGTGCTGCAACCAAAGCGCCCGTTGTAGGAGTCGCGTCTTGGGCCAGTGAAAATCCCGCGACCGTCGTAATTAGCAGCGACAATAAACCTGCCAGTAACTTTTTCATTTCAAATTTTCCTTTCTATTTCAACATCAAGTTCGACTTGATGATTTAGACGTTTTAAAAATAAAAAGCGGCCCGAACCATCTTCGGGCCGCCAGAAAAGAGCCGGTGATTGAACCAGCTCTCGGTTGGTTATTTACTGACAGGTGAAGAAACTGGCGTAACCGTCTTTTTCACTTTTTTGTGAGTCTTGTGCTTCATCGCTTTCTTAACGGTCGGAGTCGCGGAGGCAGTGGTGGTGCCCTGGGCGAAAACCAATCCCGAAGTGGAAGCGAAAAGAACTAAGGCTGTTGCGATGGCGAATAACTTTTTCATGACATCCTCCCTAAAAAATTTTATTTCTTACTACGCTTATAGGACGCGGACACGGATAAAAAAGTTGCACGGTATTTCCTGCGAATATTGCGTTTTCAAGAACGAGTAAATTTTTTAAATAAACTTGTTGGAAAAAATTAATGGAATGGACAAGATTTCAAAAGCGAGGGAGGGAAATACATTTGGGAAGGAATAAAAAAAGCGGCCCGGCCTTGAGGGCCGAACCGCTTGATTAACCGGGTTCTTTCGAACCTGACTCAAACCGTTAAATTACTTGGCGGCAGGAGTGGTCGCAGCAGCGGCAGCCATTTTCTTCTTTTTCTTGTGCGCCTTCTTCTTAGCTTTCATCGGAGCAGCGGCCGGAGTTGTAGCAGCCGGAGCAGCGGTCGTGGTGGTTTGGGCCAAAACCAAGCTGGAAGTAGAAGCAACAAACAAAGCGACTAACGCCATCGCGAATAACTTTTTCATGATAATTCTCCTTTTAATTTGGGCGGATCAAAAACTAGCTCTGTCCTACCTCACTCATTGGACGGAGGGGAGGTTTAAAAAGTTGCAATCATGAAAAAATGCTTCAAAATGGCTCAAAAATAGGGGTTTTTAACGAAACTTATTTTTCAATTCGGAACATTGACAATTAACCGACCGGTCGGTAGTTTAATGCGCCTATGACCAACCTATTAAACCCACAAAAACATGCCGATCAAAGAACCCGTCTTTTGTCCCATGCCCGCCATCTTTTCGCGGTTCAGGGAATCAAAGAGACCAGTATGTCCCAAGTGGCGAAGGCCTGCAAAGTAACAAAGGCCACCCTTTACCACTATTTCAAAAGTAAAGACGCCATTCTCAAGGAAATTCTCGACTGCCGCAGTAAGACGATTGAAGCCACAACTCAAGGATCGAAAGCCAGGAACTTAGAAGAGTGTTTGGATCAAATTGCCCGCAGTCATTTAAAACAAATGGATGAACCGGAAAATCTGGAACTCATGAAGATTATGATTTCGGAAACCATGAAAAATCAGGAAATGCGAAAGTTCTACATGGAATTTTTGAAAGAAAATATCGGACTGGGTGCCCAGGCTGTCGTTCCTTTTATTCAAGGAAAGAAAAACGAAAAAGAAATGCGGCTGCTCTTTTTCCAATTCATGTCAACGCTGGTTCATTACGACTGGAATGTAAAGATGGTAGGAGACCCTTCGGGTTTTATCGGCGGCGAGGAAGCCTTTGTGCGCCAATTGGTAAAAACATATACTCCGGCGTTTCAAGCGGTTTGACCGCCGACCGCGGAAGGAAAACAGGGATAAATGGCCGTTACACTTTGTTACAAAATGATACAGGGTCGTAAAGCAGTGGAACCTCTTTTGTTTTATAAGTGATCTGAATCAGGCCGATGATTTTTTGGATTCTGTTTTTAAAATTATGGAGTGGAATATGAAAAAGATTTTAGGATTTGGTTTGGGACTCTATCTGGCGGGAAGCGCTGCTTTCGCCCAAACGCTGGCACTGGCGGACTATTTAAAACAGGTTGAATCCCAGGGGCCTGATTATCAATCAGCTCAGGCCGCGGTCGTGGGATTGGAAAAACAATCCCATCAGCAGGACCTGACTTATTCACCTGTGTTGGTAGCCAGCTACAATCACTTCGACGATCAGGAACAGCAAACCAATCCCTTTGAGGGACCTCACACCCAGACCGACACAGCCGGCGTTTCCATTACGGATGAGCTGCCTTTTGGGCCTACGGTTTCAGTGGGTTACGCTTTTACCAACACCAATTCCCCCCTGTCAGCGGTGGAATCGTCTTTTGTCTCAGGTTTCGGGTTGAGCCCCAGTTCCATCCCGACTTCTTACTATCAAATCGCGCCCGTGATTTCGCTTTCAGTTCCTCTCTTTAAGAATTTCGGCGGCGCCCAAACCGCCGCGGGAGTTCATGAGGTGCAATATCAATTGGAATCGGCTGAAAAAAACTCGGCTTATCAGCGGGAACAGCTCCTTTACAACGCCAAGCTGGCTTACTGGAATTTGGCCCTGGTTCGGGCCCAGGTCAAAATCCGTCAAAACACTCTGGACCGAAGCACCGATATCTGGAATTGGACTAAAAAGCGGGTAGAACGCAATTTGGCCGAAGCCCCGGACGCTCTTCAGGCCGAAGCCTCCGTCCGGGTGGCTGAATTGGATTTACAAAGCGCCACCGAATCCGAACGCTCCGCCCGCCTGCAATTTAACCGCTACCGGAACACCAAAGACGCCGCCGTACCGGAAGATTTGGAAGAGCTGGAAACTTCCCTGACCGAGGAGAAGGTTGAAATCCCAACCCTCTTGCCTGAACGACTGGATTTAAAAGCCGCCGAAGACGCCACCAACCAGCAAAAAGCCGCTTATGACCAGGCTTATCAAAATGTTTATCCCGATATCACCCTTAACGCTTCGTATAGAGGTAATGGGTTAGATCCCAATTATGGGGTAGCTAACTCGATCGCCTGGGGACCCGATTACCCTACCTGGAATTTAGGCGCCCAGTTTAATTTGCCGTTGGACGTTTTTACCTCTTCCACTGTGGCTGAGGGTTATAAGAAAAATTACGAAAGCTCGATGTTGAGTTTGCAGGACAAACAACTGGAAGTGAATCAGGAATGGACTGACTTGGTCAACCATCTGCAGGATGTTGATAAACGCCTATCCATGGCCACCGAGATTGAGTCGATCCAGCAGACCAAAGCGGACCAGGAAAGAAAGCGGCTGGAATACGGAAGAACCACCGAGTTCCAGCTGCTCTCGTTTGAGAATGATTACAACTCCGCCCAGCTCAGCCGGCTGGCTATTATTTCGGAAAAATTATCTGTCCTGGCCCAGGCTGAATGGTGGTTGTCCACTGATGTTCATCCGTCCAACGTTGATACTTCATCCACAGGAGCTAACTAATGAATTTACCTAAACTCGCGATTGAACGTCCCGTTTTTGTCAGTTGTGTTGTCATCTTATTAATGGTGCTGGGATTTATGTCCTACCGTTCTTTAGGCGTCGATCTTTTTCCCGACGTCAGCTTTCCTTTCGTGTCTGTCACTACCAGTTACAAGGGCGCGGCCCCGGAAGAAATAGAAACCCAGATTTCCAAACCTATTGAGGAGCAGATCTCCACTTTGGAAGGGGTTAAAAAAGTTTATTCGGTCAATCAGGAAGGTTTTTCGATTGTGACGGTTCAATTCTCTTTGGAAACGGACAGCAAAGACGCGGAGCAAAGGGTGCGGGACAAAATGTCTTTCGTACGCCCCCAATTGCCGAAGGATATTGACGAGCCGGTCATTCAGCGGCTTGACCCTTCCGATTCGCCCATTATGATTTTATCCCTCCAATCCGGTTTGTCGCCTTCAGAAGCCTACGACATCGTCGATCAGGTCATCAAACCCCAGTTGTCCCAGGTGCCGGGTGTCGGCGTGGTCGATATCATTGGCGGACTGAAACGCGAAATCCGTGTGGAGTTGGACCGCAATAAGCTGAACGCCTACCGCATCAGCGCGACCTCGGTGGCGAACAATATCGGCCTCAACGGTATGAATGTGCCGGTGGGTAAATTCCAGACCAACGGGCAAAATATGCTTTTTAGGTCCGTCGGTGAATATAACGACCTGGACCGTTTACGGCATACGGTAGTTAACTTTTTAGGCTCCGATGTTCCTATCACTGTAGATAAAGTGGGCAAAGTCATCGATACCACGATAGATCCTCCGAATTACAGCTTTCTCAACGGCGAGCCAGCGCTCTTTTTGCTGGTCCATAAACAATCCAAAGCCAATACGGTGGCAGTCGTCAACGGCGTATTTAAGACCATGGACCGGCTGAACGATTTATTAAAAACAAAACCCGGCGCGCCCAAAATCGGTCTGGTACGCGAGGATGGACGCATTGTCAAAATGAACCTGGATGACGTTCAACACACCATCACTTTGGGTATTTTACTCACTGTGTTGGTGGTTTTTTTCTTCCTGGGAAGCTTCCGCTCCACTTTAATTACCATTACCTCCTTGCCCGTTTCGCTTCTCGGATCATTTATTTTGATGAACGGAATGGGATTTACCTTAAACCTGATGACTCTTTTAGCTTTATCTTTGGCGGTGGGGCTCCTGATCGACGACGCTATCGTGGTTCGGGAAAACATCTGGCGCCATATGGAAGAAGGGGAAGAGCCCAAAGTGGCGGCTCTCAACGGAACCCTGGAAGTCGCCATGGCGGTCGTCGCGACTACCTCTGTCATCATCGCTGTTTTTCTTCCCATCGCTTTTTTAAAGGGCACCGTGGGGCAGTTTTTCAAACAATTCGGCATGACGGTCTGTTTTGCCATGGCGGTTTCTCTTTTTGAAGCCATGGTCATGGGCCCTATGCTTTCAGCCTATTGGGCCAAGAAAAGCAAAAAGGGAAAACACGACAAACCCAAAGGCATTTTGAAATGGTTCGATGATTTTCAAACATCCATGGAAAACGGCTACGCGGTACTCATCGGGTGGAGCATCCGCCACCGGTTAATGGTAGTCATAGGGGCCGTTCTTATCTTTATCGCCAGTCTGGGACTCACCAAGTTTATCAAATTCACTTTCTTGCCCGGCGGCGATAACGGTGAATTCCGGGTAACCTTGAAACTGCCTCCCAGCACCTCTCTGGAAGCTACCCGGGACGCTTCCCATAAAGTGATTGATATCCTGAAGACTCACCCGGAAATTCTTTTAACCTCCGAAACCATCGGCGACACTCAGGGCAACGATAATACCAGCACTATCTACGCCAAGCTCACGCCCTGGCAAACCCGAAAGCTATCGACCTCGGACCTGAAAGAAATTGTCCGTAAAGAATTGGAACCTTACCGCGAGCAATATCAGCCCCAGGTAGCGGACTATGATTTGGTCAATAACGCCGCTCCCTTCAACTTGGTTTTGGTGGGGGATGATTACAAAACATTGGCACCCCTGGCCAATGACCTGATGGAAAAAGTCCGTAAGATTCCCGGTTTGGTGGATTTACAAACCAATTATGACGGAGATAAACCGGAGTTTCAGGCGGTGTTGGACCCAGCCAAGCTCCGGCAGTTGGGCGTTTTGGGTATTGAGGCAGGCAATGAACTGCGCACCCAGGTGGAAGGAACGGTGCCGGCGAAATTTCGTCAAAACGGTTTGGAATATGACATCCGCGTCCGCATGCAGGAAGATCAGCGCGATCTTCAAAAAGACTTTAATAAGGTCTGGGTTCCCAATAGCAACCAACTGCAAGTGAGGCTGTCGGATATCGCCGCGCCTGTGACGACCGTAGGTCCATCAAAGATTAACCGTCTCAATCGGGCGAGGTACATACAAATTTCAGGTCAATTAGGCCCCGGGGGCGCTTTAGGTAATATCACCAGCGCGGCGGATAAAATCATGGCCGCCACCCAACTCCCTCCCGGCGTGTCTTATAACTTTGTGGGTCAGGCGGAGGACTTGGGCGACCTGGTGTCCAGCATGATCACCGCGGTCGGCCTGGCCCTTCTTTTTACTTACATGATTCTGGCCAGTTTGTACGAATCGCCGATTCTGCCCTTTACCATCATGATGTCCATCCCCCTGTCCATCGTCGGGGCCTTTATCGCTCTGGCGGTAACGGGGCAAACGCTGAATATCTTCAGCATGATCGCGCTCATCATGCTCATGGGGTTAGTGACCAAAAACGCCATTCTGTTGGTGGACTACATTGTGCAGATGGAAAAGAAAGGCTTGCCGAGGAATGAAGCCATCCGCCGGGCCGGGATGATCCGCTTGAGGCCTATTGTGATGACCACTTTGGCTTTGATCGCCGGTATGATCCCCACAGCCCTGGCTTTAACCGAAGTAGGCAAATTCCGCCAGTCTATGGGCGTAGCCATTATCGGGGGTTTGGTCAGTTCCCTTTTCTTGACCTTGATTATCGTACCGTCGGTTTACGGCTATGTGGATGACTTCCGTATCTGGCTAAGACATCTATTCAACCTCGATGGAGAAAAACCGTTGAAAATAAAGACACCTAAACGCTGACTGATAGAGGGAGATACGCAAATCGATGCCGACCGACAACCTGATTGAAGCCCGACAGCTCGTTAAAAATTATGACGATTTTCGCGCGGTGGATGGGGTGGATTTTCATGTTCGGCCGGGTGAGTGTTTCGGCTTTTTAGGCCCCAATGGCGCGGGCAAATCCACCCTCATGAAGATGATCTATTGTTTCTCTCCTCGGGGCGGAGGCGAGCTTTCCATTTTCGGCCTGGACCCGGATAAGAAGGCTTCTGAAATTAAAAACCGTTTAGGGGTTGTAGCCCAAACCGACAACCTGGATGAAGACATAACAGTTACCCAGAATCTGCAAATTTATTCCGGTTATTTTGGATTTTCTCGTAAACAAATTCAGCCCAAAATTGATGAATTGCTGGCTTTCATGTCGCTGGAAAGCAAAGCCCATGCGGGCATCCGCCAGCTGTCCGGCGGCATGAAACGGCGCCTGGTTATCGCCAGGGCGCTTTTAAACGACCCGGATCTTCTGATCCTCGATGAACCAACCACCGGGCTCGACCCTCAAGTTCGTCATCTTATCTGGGCGAAACTACGCGAACTTAAAACGCAGGGTGTGACGATTTTGCTGACCACCCATTACATGGAAGAAGCTCAGGAGTTATGCGACAGGCTATTGGTACTGGATAAAGGCAAAGTGCTGTCCTTAGGCAGGCCCGAAGAACTGGTTAAAAATAATTTACATCCTTATGTACTGGAACTGCCGGTTGCTAAAAAGAGTGAAATTCCAATCCCGCCATCCATACAGTTGGAAACGCATGGGGATAAACTGTTTCTTTTCTCCGACACGCCTTCCGAGTTGGAAAAAATAGCGCTTCCGTTTCAGGGACAATTTCGTATCCGCACCACCGGGCTGGAGGATTTATTTTTAAAATTAACCGGAAGGGATCTGCATGAGTCCGAATAAAATCCGCCAGCTCCCCACTTTCGCCCGTATGGTCAGCGCCATTTGGTACAGGCATTACCGGGTTTATCAAAATAATTTTTGGACCAACTCCTTTCCCACCGTTCTGGAACCGCTGATTTTCATCTTGGCCGTGGGCTGGGGACTGGCCAGCGCGGTGGGAACCATGGATGGGATGGACTATTTGACTTTCATCGCTCCCGCCCAGGCAATGATGGCAGCCGTATATACCTCCGCCTTCGAGGAATCCTACGGGACTTATTTCCGCATGATGGTGGATCATAATTACGACGCGATGATTTCAACCCCCGTGGGAGTCAACGAGGTTTTTTGGGGAGAACTGCTCTATACCGGAACCAAAGGATGGTTTTTTTCCCTGGTGGTTATTGTGGTTTTATCTTTCTTTGGTGTCATTCATTCGGCCTGGGCCGTCCTGGTGCCGTTTGTGGGGTTTTTCACGGCTGTGGCTTTTGGAAGTTTGGGACTTTTCGCCGCTCGGCTGGTGAAAAATATAAATCAATTTAATTTCTTTATCACCGGAGTCATATCACCGTTGATTCTGTTTTCCGGAACGCTTTTCCCCGTGGATAAATTGCCGCCCGTTGTTTCTATCGTGGCAAAAATGCTGCCGCTTTATTACTTTATCGACGTGTCCCGTATGCTCACAACCGGTAGGTTCACCAGTGATCTTTATATCGCCGTTCCCTATTTGCTGGTCGTTCCTTTTATTCTGGGAGCCTTCGCGGTGAACTCTATGAATAAAAAGCTAATACAGTAATTCAAATCAAAATCTAACGGCCCCTAATGGGACCAAAAGCGGTCGGCGGCACAACTTCCCATTGATTTTGACCCGGAATCATCCAGACCAAATGGACGGATATCAAATCCCCTTCAGTCTTTTTGTATTCCACCTGTATTGAATGAAAACCCTTTTTCATTGAAACGCTTTCTTCTTCCGGCTTTTCAGTATTAAAAACCTCCCTCCCATCCACCTTAATCAGGGCTTTATCCGTGGTTAAAAGCCGTATTCGATAGGTTCCGCCTGCTTCAATAAGCATCCGTCCTTTCCAGCGGATAAAAAAGGGCGGGTAATTCTGAAAAGGAAAATCGTGTTTGGACGTGAAATTTAAAACCGGGTCTTGGCGGCTTAAAACCGGGTTGTCCATAGCGTCTGTAGCATTCCAATAGGTTCCCGTCAGTCCTCGATTCCATTTTTTAAACTGTCTTAAGTAATCCGCTGGTACGTCATATCGGTAAAGCAAAACATGGCCCTCTGAATTTTTGAGAAGAATTTCGTGTCCCTCAGGGAAAAGGGTTTTCAAAAACTCAAACCCGGCTGTTTTGTTCTGCTCCATAAAAAATACGGCGTCTTTGTCTGTTGGAAAATCGCCCTGGGCCAGTGCGGTTAAATCCAGCGGAGAGCTTTCCGCCATGCCCTGATAACCCAGAAAACGGACCACATGATTGTCAAAATAAAAGGGCGTAATGAAGAAATGAAAGCGCCCCGGCGACGCCTTTTGAAGGTCGCCGATAGTTTGGCCTATGGTCGCCTGCTCCAACCCCAAGCTGAGGCGGCAATCCTCGTTGTTCGCTTGTTCCACAAAATAGCTGTAAGTATTTTGCGCGGTGATCGCCGTTAAGACTGCCGCGACGATAATCGCGCTTATTTTCTTTCCCGAAGGAAAAAATTTTTCCAGATAACTCCAGATCAATTCCAAAAAAGAACCCGCGAAGTAAGCCGTGAAGGCAGTTAAAACCACTAACCGATTGGAGTTGTTAGGCTGATTGGAGAGAAGTCCTGCGAGGGCCAAGACAAAAAAACCCGCCAGAGCGTAAAAGGAATCCCGATGTTTACGCCGACAAAAAGCTAAACCCAACCCTAAAATAAAAAGAATGCCCGTCACATCGTCTAACATTCGGTGTCCAGAAATATTATGGCGAGCGATTTCATCCCCCGTTCGATTAAACATTAACGCGTTACCAACCCAAACATCCCAGAGCGGCCTTAAACTTTTTTGTTCTAACAGCGTATTGCCGATAAAGACATCACGTTCCCGGTTTCCCAGTGTTTTTTCCTGCCAAAAATAATGAAGCAGAGGCAACGCCAATACAAAAACGATCAAAAAATAACAAACGATCGTGGAAAATCGGATGGGATTCCCTTTGCGGTTTCGGGAATATTCCGCCGCCGCGTAAATCAAAAAAAGAAAGGGGACGAGTTTGAAAGCCTGATAGGTATAAAGACCTGCGCCCATAAAAAACGCGGATAAAATAAAAGCCCAGATTTTTTCCTTCTGAAGTCCATAAACCCAAAAACACATAGCGCCAAATAGATAAAAGATCACTTCACTGCTGGGATAACCAGTACGGGTCTCAATCCAGCTCCAACGGGTAACCGCCAAGATGAACAAAGAAAGAAGCGCGGTTTTCGAGCCGGAGAGCTGGCGGATGGTGGCGTAAAAGAAAACAAAAGCGAAAAGGGCTTGAAGCGTGAAAAAAAAGTGAAAATTAAAGAGTGAATCCCCGACCCAGTGGAACCAAACGGCGAGCTGATAAAAAAGTAAAACTTCAGGGATCTGGTAGTTGAAAATTTCGTAGAAAGGCCGCCAACCCTCATGTTCGATGCGAAGAGCGCATAAACCGGTCAATCCCTGATCGGTATGCATTCCAGCGGGCAAAACATCAATCCGATAAAGGCGAAAAAAACAGGCCAAACCCAGAATCAAAACCAGAAAAAAACTTTCGGTCTGGGTGGATATTGGCCGCAAAGGTAACTTAGCCGACGAAAAAAAGGATTTTAATTCCCAAAGAGCTAAACCGTAAAAAAACAACCCCATCCAGAGCGTGTAAGGTCTGTCCGCTTGTGCTATAAAAAATTGACCCGTAACGGCAAAGAGGGTCAAAAACCTCAGGGAAACTTTGGAACTTTGAGATGAATTCGTCAGGGACACGCAAAACTCCAAATCAGAAGAGAAATAAGACGCTTTCATCATAACTGATAAAACAAAGTTTTAATCTTGAGGAAAAATGAGTTTGGGGCTTAACCCTTCCTTTGATGAACACGATAAACAATGGGCAGGATAAATCCCCGTTTTTGATTTTTCTATTTCAAATAATGAAATGGGGAGTTCAACAATCTGTTAGGATAAGCCTTTATATTATTACGCAAAGGGTTTCTCAATTTGGTGAAACATACGAGCTCTTCAACTCTATCCAGTTTCATCTTCCCTCGTCTTATCGGTTGGACTTTTCTTATCTCGCTCGGCGCTCTTTTATTCTACGGCCTGATTTCGTTACCGCCTTTAGGGGATGCCAATCCCACCTTTCATGTGGCTTCCCGCTATTTAGATCATGGCGCGGAAGAGACTGGATTTACCTCTCCCTTTTTATCGGTTTTACTTGACTATCGGAGTTTTGATTTAATCCTTTTTGATTTATTTTTTCTCGCTTTGACTTTGACGATTTTGTTGTTCCGCGTGGTGGAGAATTTGCCCATTCGGCCTTCAGACTGGATCTGGGCCTGCGTTTCCCTATTTTCTTCCTTAATGCTTTTCGTTTTGGGCTGGATGGGTTTAAAAAACGGCAGTAATTTCATGGATTATGAGTTTTGGTCGGGCATTTGGGGCGCGTTTTCCCGGGTTCACGGTGCCTGGATCACGGGTGGACTGGTGTTATTAACCATCCTGGCTTCTTTAAGGTGGGCTTGGAAAACTTTGGTTTTGGGAAAGAAGAAGCGGCTTGATCCTTAATACTCTTTTGATCATCCGAATTTCAATCCTCCTCTTAGGCTTAACCGCTTTTTACCGTCTTTTCGCATCAACCCATTTGGTAAAAAAAATCGCGGCCTGGGCGGTTTTTCAGGCCAGTATCGTTTTGTTATGGCTCTCCGCTTCTTCTCATTACCACGGACAGGAAAATCCAATTCCCCGGGTTGTTGCTTTTCTGATCGGTGTTTTTTCTATGGGTATTTTAGGAATAATGCTGATATTCGCTTTGGGTGTTTTGAGAAGACGGGGCTCGTGGGAAATTGAAAACAAGGACGCGAAAAGGTCCACGTGAAAGAACACTTACCTATTTTAATTTTAATTCTTCCTTTGGTCTCGGTTCCATTTATAGCGGGGTTGTCTTTTACCTCAAACTGGATGAATCGGCTTTTTGTTTTAATTGTTTTTACGACAGGCTGGGTTTTCGGATGGGAAACCCTGGAAGGCGTTTTATCCAACGGATTATCGTTCTACAACCTTGGCGGCTGGGCCGCTCCCTGGGGAATAGAAGTGGTCCTAACCCCCTTCACCGTTTTTCTCGCCGGATGGATTTGGCTGATTGGAATGTCAACCTGGTTTTACGGCTTGCCCTATTGGATTCTTCAGCGTAAGGAATCCGTGAAAGAAGGTTTATTTAACGCTTTTCTTTTTTTACTCCTCGGCTCGGTTTTGGGACTTTTATTTCTTCGGGATCTATTGAGTCTTTATTTTTGCTTGGAAACAGCTTTAGCGGCGGCGGCGGGTTTGATGGTGGTGGGACAGGCAAAAAACTGGGCGGATGGATTTTATCTCTTCTTTTGGGGCAGCGCCGGAGCTTCTCTTTTACTCTTGTCCGCTTTTTTCCTATACGCCTCAACCGGAACCCTCAATTTGGACGATCTTTTATCCCAAATTTTCATTTCCAAAAACGCCGCCGTCGTTCTGACCGCCGGTCTATTGAGCGTCTTTGCTTTTGTTGTGCCTCTCACATTCCCCTTACCCTCTTTCTTCTCCCGATTAGTGAGTCAAACCCCCTCCTTTGTCATGGGATTGCTTTCGTCCATCCTAGTGCGGAGCTTGGTCTATCTCCTTTTTATTCTTTTGTTTTTCACACTGAATTTGCCGGGCTTCCATCAACCCTTTTGGATCTTGGGATTCGAATATCTTCTGATTCCTCTTTTATTTTGGAACTTTGTTTTGGCTTTCCGTCAAAATGATTTTCAGCAATCAATAGCTTTTATTGGCGTGGCTCAATTGGGGTTTCTTTTCGTAGGTTTTTTTTTAGGAAATAAAAGCGCCCTCACCGGAAGCTTGCTCGAACTTTTAAATCAACTGCTGATAGTGGCCGGATTATTTTTCATCGCCGGAACTCTTCGTGCCACTCCAGGCGTTCTGCCCTTATCTCGTTTGGCGGGATTGGGCCGTCAAAGACCCTGGACGGGATTGGCCTTGATTGTTTTCGCCGCGTCTTTGGTGGGCATTCCTCCCACTTGCGGATCCCTAGGAAAGTGGTACTTAATTCAAGGAGCTCTTGAAAGAAATAATTGGATTCTCTTGGTTCTGGTGGCCGCAACCGTATTGTTAAATCTTTTTTATTTCATCAAGCTGATCGTTTTAATCTATGAACACCGGGATGCGGCCGCAACGGAATCTTCATCCATCGCGTCGAAAATTCCGATTTTGATTCTAGCCTTGGGCATAATTATTCTGGGTGTCTTTCATCAAACCGTTATAGATCGTTTTATCGAACCGGCTTTGCCAAAAGCTTTTCAAAATATTTCCATACCGAACGTGCCGTTCCTCGGTAAACAAGTCGAATAAATCTTTTTAGAAAGGGAGTTGTTTAGAAATAAAAAGCCGGACCTTTTTAAAAGATCCAGCTTTTTAGAAAAACTAAGGCAAACTTTTGTGCGTACCGTCACAGTATGGTTTGTTGTTCGAGTGTTTGCATTGGCATAAATAAGCGGTTTTCTTTTCCTCCGCTTTAAAAATAAGAGGTGTGAACTCGCTTCCGCTGTGTGAACCGTCGCAAAAAGGCTGCGATTTCGAATGGCCGCAGGCGCACCAAGCGTATGTTTTCCCGGCTTCCAATTCCACAGCGATGGGAGCTTTAGCTGCCACATGAGGCTCGGACATAGATATTCTCCTTGAGTCGATTTGGGTGTTTTGCCTGACACTATGGTAAGGTTTTGCCGTCTAAAAATACATCACCGAACGAGCTTTTGCGTTACGGTCGAGTAACTCCTCTTGAGGATTTGATGAAATTGAATAGATCTTGCCTTCTGGGACTAGTGCTGACATTGACCCTGTTCTCTAAACCATCCGGATGCTGGGCCGTGCCGACAGAAGAGGATGACAGCCGATTAACCGTATGGTGGACCAGCGGTCCCGTCACGGCTTATCACGACGAAAGAGATGAAACCGCTCGTCTTCGCATCGCCGAATCGGTAGACGATGGCGATAATATTTTGACCGGCGCGAAAGGGGAGGCTCTTCTAAGACTGCCGGGGAAAGCTTATATTTTTCTCGGACCCCATACGAAAATTCATATCAGCCGCTTAAGATCGGAAGATAAAAATTTACAGGTCCGGTTAAATCTCTTAACCGGCGATCTCTGGTGCCAATTAGATCAAGCTCCGCAAAATATGACATTTGAGGTTTCGATGCAAAGTTTGATTTGCCGCTGTCACGGAATTCTTTTTGAGGCTATCCGCCAGAAAAATGCAGTCAGACTCAACGCTTTTAACGGGCCGGTGGTAACTGTTTCCCGAGGACAGGTCAAAATAGCGAAAACTGGAGAAGTAACCCAATATATTCAGGACAAATTCAGCTATAAACATCGTTTAAAAAATTCCGATGACGACCTCTTGGATCAATGGAAAACCCATTTTGCCGACATTTTGGCTAAAACTCCCATGAAAAACTCGGTAAATCCTTGATTTCGTGAATTAACCTAATCGCCATCATAAAGAGGTTATAATACAAAGCCCATGATTAATAAGCTTTGTGGGAATGTCGTTATAAAGCCCAAATTGGGCGGAGGATTTTTAAATGTCTTTTTTGAACAGGGTATTAGATCCACCCTCTTATGGCTACCTGAAGGATGAAAAGTTGTATGTTCCAACCCAGGGAGAACTGGTTCGCGAGTTTTTCGCTAGGCTGAATATTTTTAAATCCAGAAAAAACTGGTTACCGCTTTTTAGCTGGCTTACCATTCTTTTTTTCGCGCCTTTTCTCTTCGTGTTTCTTTTTCACTATTTCACCTGGAAGCTTTTTATCATTGCCTTTATTTACAGCATGGTCATTTTGGGCACCCATGGAACCATTTATTTACACCGCTATGGAACCCATCACGCCTTTACCTTCTCACATAAAATTTGGCTTTTTATTGTCCGTCAGATGGTTATCAAGTTAATTCCGGAGGAAGTTTATATTGTCTCCCACCATGTGCATCACCAGTTCTCCGAAAAACCCGGAGACCCCTATAACGTCCACGGTGGATGGCTCTATTGCTTTTTGGCGGATGTAAATCATCAGGCCATTGCCCGAGACATGGACCGCAAGGACTACATTCGCACCGCGGCCTTGGTTCAACACACGGGTGTCAAGGTCAACAGCTACGAGCAATATCTAAAATGGGGTTCGATTTGTAACCCCTTCTGGACAATCTCCCACTTTCTCCTCAACTGGGCTTTTTGGTTTACGGTTTTCTATTTTATCGGCGGCATGCCCCTGGTCTGTGCCATCTTTGGCGGAGCGGCTTTTTGGGCCGTCGGGGTTCGCACTTATAATTACAGCGGCCATGGAGGCGGCAAAGACCTTCGTAAAGAAGGCGACGATTTTGACCGCACCAACCTTTCCATCAATCAGCTTTGGCCTGGCTTGGTCACTGGTGAATGGCACAACAACCACCATTTGTACCCGAATGGCATTCGCGCGGGGTTTTTGCCCTATCAATGGGATTATGCCTGGCTTTTTATCTGCTTTTACCGCTCCATTGGCGGCATTGATACCTGGCGGGATCACAAGGACCAGTTTTATGCCAATCATTACGAGCCTTATTTGAAACAAAAGGCCATGGAACGGACCCAGGCGAAAACCGTCAAGTCCTGATTTAAGGCCGATCCTTCTTGACTCTCCCTTTAATTCATCCGAAAATTGCGTCCCTTATTTCTACTATGGAGTGTTGTTAAAGCATGATCTCGGCAAAAGATATCACCCTTCGATTCGGAAAAAAAACTCTTTTCGACAAAGTCACTGTCAAATTCAATCCCGGCTATTGCTACGGCCTTATCGGCGCTAATGGCGCGGGCAAATCCACTTTTATGAAAATCCTGTCCGGCGAGATTAAAGCTGATGAAGGCGAAATCGCCGTGGATCGCGGCGTAAAAGTCGCCGTTTTAAAACAGAACCAATACGCCTATGACGAATACACTGTTTTGGAAACGGTCCTCATGGGCCGGGAAGACCTTTGGAAAGTTCAGCAGGAAAAAGACGCTCTCTACGCCAAAGCGGAAATGACTCATGATGAAGGTATCCGCGTGGCCGAATTGGAATCCCAGTTTGGCGACATGGACGGTTATACCATTACGGCAGCCGCGGGCGAACTGCTCGAAGGTTTAGGGGTCGAAACCGCGAAACACGACTGGAAAATGCAGCAGCTTACCGGCGGATGGAAAGTCCGGGTTTTGTTAGCCCAGGTCCTTTACGCCAAGCCCGACGTGCTTCTGCTTGACGAACCAACTAACAACCTGGATATTCGCACGATTGACTGGCTGGAAGAATATCTCAACAGCTACGAAGGAACCATTATTGTTATCAGTCATGACCGCCACTTTTTAAACCATATTTGCACTCATATTGCTGACGTAGACCGGGAAAAAGTTACTGTTTACTCGGGTAACTATGATTACTTCACAGCCGCTTCAAAGCAAAACCTGGACGCGAAAATGACGGAGAATGTGCGTAAGGAAAAACAAATCGCCGAGCTGAAAGCTTTCGTCGCCCGCTTTTCGGCTAACGCCAGTAAAAGCGCCCAGGCCACCAGCCGCGCCAGGCTTTTGGAAAAAATCGAGTTGGAACAAATCATTCCCACAACCCGTCAATATCCCCGTCTTTTCTTTAAAGAAAAACAACCAGCGGGTAAAGACGTCCTTAACGTCAAAAGCATCAGCAAGAGCTATGGCGAATTAAAAGTCCTTAATAAGGTTAGCTTTATCGTCGGCAATGGTGACAAAATCGCGGTGATTGGTCCTAACGGCGTGGGTAAAACCACTTTAGTAAAGTGCCTCGTCGGAACCTATCACGCTGAAGGTTCAGATTTGGCTCAATGGGGCGTGAAAATTGATGAGGGCCAAGCGGCATGGGGAAGCACCGTAAGGCTCAGCAGCATGCCTCAGGACGTCAAAGAAGAACTTACCCGCGACATGACAGCGTTGGAATGGCTGCGCCAATTCGCGCCGCTCGAAGAAGGTCAAGTCATTCGAGGAATGCTGGGCCGCATGCTCTTTACCGGTGAGGAACAGGATAAAAACGTAAAAGTTCTTTCCGGGGGCGAATGCCAGCGTATGGTACTGTCGCGGTTGATGCTGGAAGGCGGCAACGTGCTCATCATGGACGAACCGACCAACCATATGGATTTGGAATCCATCGAGTCCCTCAGCACAGCCTTGGCGGAATACACCGGAACGGTAGTTTTCACCAGCCATGACCAGGACTTAATCGGCAAAGTGGCCAACCGTATTTTGGAACTCAGACCCGATGGTACTTTTACGGATTTTAAAGGCAGCTACGCCGAATATGAAGATTGGCAGGCGTTGGAAGCCAAAAAAGCCAAAGAAGCGGCCAAAGCCGGTGCTAACAGGGTGCTGAAAAAATGATTTTTTACCCTGTCTACAGCCACGGGGTGGGAGCGAATCAATCTTACCCTTTGTTTTTCAAAGGGTGATTTGCGACAAAAATACGAATCCCCGACCAGGGGATTCATCATACTGTATAAAAGTAAAAGGCTTGTCGGAGAGCTTTTCCATTCCGAGTATAATCACATCAACCATCATCCATCTTAAGGGGTAAAAAATGGCAGACAACGATTGGCAGTCTCGATTAAAAACAGGCCGGAACGACGAGTGTCCTTGCGGCTCGAAGAAGAAATACAAAAAGTGCCACTTGGAAGCGGATGAAAAAGCTAAAAGCGAAGCTTTGGCCAAAACCAACGCCGAATCGGCCTCTCACGCGGATCATGATCACGACCATGAAGGCCACGACCACCATAGCCATGATCATGGGCACAAGCATGAAAAGGGCGGACCTATGAGACCCAACACATCAACCAGCACCAGCCGGCAAATCAGCGCTCCCCGCAAAACAGGTTCCGCTTAAAAACAATTTGGAATTAATCACTCTCAGGAGTTTTTTATGTCAAAACGTGAAAATATCAGCACCGGTTCCAAATGGGAACCAATCCTCGGCTACTCGCGCGCGGTAAAAGTCGGCAATTATGTTCATGTCTCCGGCACCACTGGCAGCGGCACGGACGGAAAAATTGTCGGTGTGGGTGATCCTTACGCTCAAACCGTTCAGGCGATTAAAAATCTTCAAGCGGGACTGGAAAGAGCGGGAGCGGATTTGGAAAACGTGGTTCGCACCCGGCTTTTTGTGACCAAGATCAGCGAATGGGAAAAATTCGGCAAAGCCCATGGCGAGTTTTTTGGGGATATCCGCCCGGCCATGACCATCGTGGAAGTTTCTAAACTCATTGACCCCGATATGATGATTGAGATTGAAGCGGACGCTTACATCGAATAAAAAATCCTCTAGAAAAACTTCCTTTCATTAAATAATTAACTCCAGATCAAGTCAGGAAACCTACCATGCCATTACAAAAGCGAATTCTGGGTAAAACCCATATTCCAGTCGCCGATGTGGGCTTGGGCCTATGGGCGGTGAGCGGCTCCGAGTGGGGTACGGCCGAAGACCGCGAAACTTTCGCCGCCATTGATAAAGCCTTGGAAATGGGCGTTAATTTTTTCGACACCGCCGATGTCTACGGAAACGGCCACAGCGAGGAACTGCTCGGTCAGGCCATGAAGGGGCGGCGGGAGAAGTTTATTGTCTCCACCAAAATCGGCTGGATCGGCTATGACGGCAATCAATCCCAATACACAACCGTGGATAAATTTATCGCGGGCGTGGAATCCAACCTCAAACGGCTTCAAACCGATTATGTGGATATTATCTTCAGTCATATTCCTTATGCCGAACCGAACCTTCATGTTTTCCTCGAGGGCTTTGAAAAACTTCAAAAACAGGGAAAAATTAAAGGTTATGGCGCCAGCACCAGTGATTTTGATTTTCTCAAAAAATTCAACTCCAACGGCCTTTGTTCCGTGCTTCAGATTGATTACAGCCTTTTAAACCGCACCCCCGAAGCCGAGATTCTTCCCTACTGCCAAAAGGAAAATATCGGCGTCCTCATTCGCGGCCCTCTGGCCATGGGCCTGTTAACGGGCAAATTAAATAAGGATTCCCATTTTGAGGCCAGCGATTTCAGAAGAAATTGGCAGAATAAGCCCGAGGAGAAAAAAATATTTTTGGATGACTTGGAGAAGGTGGAGCAATTGAGGCCTCTGGCCAAAGGCAAAACGCTCGCCCAGCTGTCGCTTCAATTCACCCTGGCCCACCCCGCGGTCTCGGTGATCATTCCCGGCGCCAAGCGTCCCCAGCAGGTGGAAGAAAATGTCTCAGCGGGCCTTTTGGCTCCTTTAACCGATGCGGAACTGAAAAACATGGAAAGAATCACGCCTAAAAACGGGGGAAGAAAAATATGGCCTGCCTAACCATTAGGACGGCCTCTGTTCGGTCGGTAAAAAATTGAATTGGTAATGATTTAAAAGCCCGCCTCGGTTTCAGGACGGGCTTTTCCATTTGATAAAGGAGAAGTCATGGGACATTTATGGATACCCGATATCCCCGTTTGGGAGAAACTTTTGAGATCGTTCGTCATCTATTTTTTTATTCTAATAGCCTTCCGGTTTACAGGCAAAAGACAGGTCGGCCAGCTGACGCCCTTTGACCTGGTGGTGCTTTTAATTATTTCCAATGTGGTCCAGAACGCTGTCATCGGCAACGACAATTCCCTGGGCGGCGGAATGATCGGTGCGGTTACCATTTTGGTCCTCAACTGGGGCGTGGTTGAAATTTCCTACCGGTTTAAATTTATGCGCCGGACAATGGAAGGGAATCCTACTATCCTGATTCATAACGGAAAAATTTTGCAGGAGAACTTGAAGCGGGAAAGAATCACGCTGGAAGACCTTCAGGCGGCCCTGCGAAAAAACGGCGTGGTTGAAGCGGGCCAGGTTCGCTTCGCTGTTTTAGAAGAGAACGGACAAATTAGCGTCATCGCTAAAAATTAAAACCGATTAGTTAATTTTTATCCGCGATTTTATCTTCTGCGGATTTTCCCATCAGTTCCGCCACAACCGGAAGAGTTTTAATGTCGCTTTTGGCCGCCTGTTTGCGTAACCCCTCAAAAGTGTCCTGGGGCCAGCCCTGCTGGAAGAAATTCACCAGCCATTTGGCGATACTGCCTTTGGGGTCCGTGAAAACCCGGGCTTCCACATAGGTTTGATCCGGAATGGACATACGAACCAGTTTGAATTCGCAATCCACAATGCCGCGGGTATATTTTTTGATGAGCGGCGCGTCCGGGTCCGTAGTCGGTTTATAACTAACCGTCATCCACCCCGTCCTGGTGTCATAGATGACGTTCACATCGGATACAAAATCGCGGTCCGAGATAACCTGATCGAAAGGAAAGGGGATCCCCACATGGTCATACTCGATAAACTCGGTATCCGAAATATTCCGGACCACTTTGGACAAAACCAGACTGTTGATCCATTCCACGCCCCGGGTGGTATCGATAATGATCGAGGCGACCTTTTCCATGGGCGCGTTCACAATCCCCTCGCCGCGAAAAGCGATAACCTGGCTTCCCTTTACGTTCGCCCAATAAGTGGTTAACCCGTTGTCATCGGAGCATTGATTCCACTGAACCACCGAATCACTTAAGGAAACGGTTGCGGTGGGGATGGGCGTCACGATAGACGGCTCGGCTTTTAAAAGGGTCGGGAGAGACGCCAAAACCGCCAATAGGACAAAAAACTGTTTCATGGAACCCTCTGGTTGAAGTACGAAAATCATAGTTCTCTCATCTAAACCAGCCAAGAAGATTTTTACGAAATCAGTTAGCTTTTTTACGGCTATAAAGGCCTAAAAGTATCACACCGATGAAAGCGTAAACTACCCCGAAGTCCGGCGCGGCCCAGAGGCCGAATTGGTTGAGAATTTCTCCATCCGGCGTCAGGACATAGGCGTGAATCAGTCCCGTGAAGGAAAACAGCGACGCCGCGAAACACCAATAAGCCGCCTTCTTGAATTGTCTTTCAATGATGAAAACCAAAATAGCCGCGAAAATCATCGACGTTAAAAGAAAACCCTGGCTCAGTGAAATGAGTCCTTTTAAGTGATAACTTTCCTCTAAGGCCGGAGCGGCGGCCGCTAAAGAAACATGGGCCGCCTGTAACGTCGGCTCCACTATCAACTCCAAAGTAAAAGCGGCGAAAGCGGGGATAAAACCAAAAGCCACGGCCAGGGCGTGCGGCTTCGGGATTTCCTGAAAAGCCTGGGCTGTAATAATAATGGCGATCCAAAGCAAAATGCCCAGGATGCACTCCTGCGGAATCAGCCTCAAAAAGAGCGTAATCCCGCCGAACAGACATAAAAGCGAGATCAAAACCCCGTTCAAAATCGAATAGCCGTGCCTGGCCCCCATGGCTTTCCAGCCGGGGTGGCCGATGTAGATGGTAGTCGGAAAAGCGCTGCCAAAAAAAGCGGCAGCGATGGTGGCGATACCGTTGGTTAATAAGGATGGCCGGGTCGGATAGCTGTCGCCGGCCGCCTCGGCGCTTTCCAAATTTTGAAGCGACCCGATCACGTTAAAAAGTCCCATCGGAAAAATAACCGCCATGTATTTCCAACCCATAGGACTTGTCAAAAAGGAGAGGATATCCTGCGGAACAGCGTGGGGCGGATGAAACCCCCAGAGAATCGGATCGTTGGAAACATTAAACGAAACGAAACCGAAATATTTCAAAATCCAGGCGAAGACCGTGCCAACCACGACGGCTAAAAACCCGCCGGGCAATCCGGCCGGCCATTTCACCCGGCCCGCGTAGGAAATTAAAATTAAAAAGGTCGGTAAAAGTCCCACTAACGGATTTGAGAAAATCTGAAAAATGAATCCCATGGCGATAAAGGTAATGGCGATACCGGCTAAAGCGCAAAGCAAAGCCGCCCGGGGAGTATTTTTACGAATCCAATCACCCCCATAAGCCCCGATAATTTCCATGACTCCGTTGAGAAAACAGGCGAAAAGCCCCGCCTGCCAGGCCAAATGGTAATCTTTTGTTTCCTGATAAACCGGCGCCATGATGAGAAAAATAAAGGCGATCAAACTGGGCGTGTTAATCCCGAAAGGCAGCGCCGTGACGTCTTCCCTGCCGGAGGAGAGCGCCAGTTGACGGGCCTGCCAGGCATAGTAGAGATTGCCGATGAGAATCGAAAGTGCCGCTCCGGGCAAAACCTGTCCCGTGATAAATTCCGCGGGAAAGCCGCAGAAGAGTTTGCAAAGAATACCCATGAGCATGAGTTGAAGCAGATTATCCACAAAGAGGCCGAAAAAGCCGTCAAGGTCTCCCCGGGTAAACCAGGGAACAGAAGAAATTTTTTTATTCATGGGCCAAGCCTAAACGCCACCCTTTGGTGGGTCAAGATTTTTTAGCCCTAATTGTCTATTCCATCACTTTTTTAAACAAATAATGGGACACAACCCATTCCTGCCCTTGGGCGTAGCCCCATAATTCGGCACAGGCCATGAAAAATACCCGCCAATAGGACCAGCGCCAGAGAACCTGGTCAGGACCGTAAACCCTTTTGAAAATCTCAAAAATTCGTTCTTTGTGCCGGTCAGCGTTTTGAAGCCAGGCCTCGCTGGTCTTTTGGTAATGCCTCCCATCCACCTGCCAATGTTTTGCCAGGGACAAATCATTTTGAAAATAAAGCAGTAGATCGTCCGAGGGCATGATGCCACCGCTAAAAAAATACCTAGTCATCCAGTCATTCGGGTCTTTGTCCTCAAATAAATAAGCCACCTGAACGTGGGTAAAAATATGGACAAAAAGGAGGGCCCCGGGTTTCATCCAGGAAGATACCTTGGCCAGAAGCAGCTCGTAGTTTCGCATGTGCTCGAACATTTCAATTGAAACAATCCGGTCAAAAGTCTCGGGGGAATGAAATTCTTTCAAATTAGCCGTAATCACCCTTAGGTTGGAAAAACCTCTCAAGCGGGCCTGCTCCTCAATATAAGCCCGTTGTGTTGCTGAATTGGAAAGGGCCGTAATATCACAGTCCGGATAATATTCCGCCAGATATAGCGACAAGGATCCCCATCCGCAGCCCAGATCCAGTATTTTTTGTCCCTTTTGAATTCGGGCCCTTTCACAGGTCAGTTTTAACATGGCTTCTTCGGACTCGTTTAAGTCCGTGATTCCCGCCGGCCAATAACCACAGCTATATTTAAGCCTTTTTCCCAAAACCAATTGGTAAAACCCCGCCGGCACTTCATAGTGTTGTTCATTGGCGTCCGCGGTGTTCACCGCGATGGGACTTTCTTTTAAAAACCGGATTAAATCCGAAAGGACCTGCTGGCGTCGTTCCACCGTTTCCCATCGGCCCGCTGTTTTCAATCTTTCTTTCAGCAACCGCCGGATACCCAGTCGGATCAGCGGGTCCGGGAGCAGGTTTTTTCGAATAAGAGTATCAGCGAGCATCCTTCCCTCCTTGAAGCGGGAACCAGGGAACAAAGACGCTGGTGGTCCTTTGATAATGCCGATACGCTTCTCCCTTGGTTTTTAAAGCTTGGGCTTCCGTCAGCGGTATGCCGCTGACCCTCAACAACAGGAAAAGGATGAAAAGCGGGCTGGCCACGCCAATCCATCCCCAGGGCGAGGCCAGGGCATAAAGGGTGTAAGCGATCCAGGTCAGCCACTCAAAAAAATAATTGGGGTGTCGTGAATAGCGCCACAGACCTGCCCGGCAAACTTGGCCTTTATGGTCTGGGTTCGATTTGAAACGATGAAGCTGCCAATCCGCCAGGGACTCGCCCCCAACCGCGACGAACCAAACCAAAACCCCGGCTCCTTCCGCGAACGAAAACGACGGCTGGGTATTTTGCGATGGGATCAAAAAGGGAATGGATAAGAGAACCACCAAGAGGCCCTGAAACTGGAACATCAAAAAAAATTTAAACTCGATGGCCTGTCCCCAATTTTTCCGGATCTGGGTATAACGGGGGTCTTCTGGCACTTTGGCTAACACCCTTGTCGTCAAAAGATAAAAAGCCAGCCGGCCCCCCCAAAGGGCCACCAGAAGAGCCAATAACCACCGGCGAAAGGCAAACCCCTCTCCTCCGGCCGCGAATAAAACCGCCAGAATCACATAACCTAAAGACCAGCCCACATCCACAATGGCGGCGTTTTTGGTGAAAAGGTGAATCCACCAAAGGATCAACATCATGACCGTGATAAGCGCCCAACCTGTTAACAAGAGATGGATAGAGGATTCAAGCATTTTTCAGTTTCCCCTTCATCAACCGGCGTAATAAAAAAACGAAAGAAGCGTAAAAACCAAGCCCTAGGGGAATGGCGACGATCCCCCAGGCCCCAATACCTTCCAGGGTGATGATCCAAAGACGCGCGATGGAACTCCAGGGGTCGTCCCGGATCATTTGAATCAATTGGGGCATCGAAAGGGAAAGAGCTTTGCCTCCAAAAAACCGTTGGCCAAGCCCCCAAAAGGGCAAAAGCAAAAGAAGTTGAAGCGGATAAACCAAATAATTTACCAGCTGGATCAGGGGCAGATTCAACCTAAATAAAACCCCCGCCAGGGCACATAAAAAGGTGGTAGAACCCAAAACGGGGAAGATCCCCAGCAGCAATCCGAGAACCAGACACCCCGCGATTTTTTCCACGCTGATCCCCTGTTGAAACAGTTCCAGAATCAATCGAGAGGCCCGCCATTGTTTCCAATGCCCGTTCAAAGGGTCTCCTGACGTAACAAAAGATCCCGGATGCCCGAGTTGGGTTTTAACCGGTATAGTTTGATGAGCATATAGGCGGCGATAGCGATATTGCCCAGTCCCATGATGAGAACAAACCATAGAATTCGCCGAAACCAGTTTTTTTCCTGGTAAGCCGTCCAGAGCCAAAAGGTCAGGAAACCAAAAAAGGTGTCGAAAAAAGTGGCCCGGCCCCATGGCAGGTTCCAAATCACCGCTCCCGCGGGAATCACATTGCCCCCGGCGAAACTGGCCCAGACATTCACCGCGATCATGACGGCTAAAATGAACCCGTATAAAAAAATCAATTTTGTTTTCATGGCATACTTTCTTTCAACGGGAAGAGGCGATTTTGAAAACCGCCTCGCTTTGTTCAATCCGTAACCCGGCCGCTTCGGCCGCCGGCAGGTCCTTGTTATTGGGCCGGGTCAGAACTAGATGCAAATTCCCCAAAATGCGGGTCGCAAAGCCCGCTTCACAGTAGCAAAAGTAATAATTCCACATACGTTGAAAAGCTTCGTCAAAACCGAGGACTTTGATTTTTTCCGAATGGGCGTTGAACCGTACCCGCCATTCGGCGAGGGTGCGGGCATAGTGGATGCCGATGTTTTCCAGGTCTTCCACAATGAATCCGGAGTGTTGGGTCATCGCCTCGCTCAGGGCGCTCAGGGAAGGAATGACCGATCCCGGAAAAATATGTTTTTGGATCCAGTCGCACCGTTTTAAATAATCCTCATAGCGCTGATCCGCCTGGGTGATACTTTGGATCACCACCAGGCCATTGGATTTGAGCAGCCGGTCGCAGGCTTTGAAAAAATCACCGAAATGCTCATGGCCTACCGCCTCGATCATTTCCACCGAGATGATCCGGTCGAACTGACCAGTCATTTGGCGGTAATCGCGAAGCAAAACTTCGACCCTGTCTTCTACCCCAGCCTGGCGCACCCTTTCCTGTGCCAATTTCAACTGTTCATCCGAAAGCGTAATAGTGGTCACCCGGCAGCCGGTGGTTTTGGCCGCTTCGATGGATAAGGCGCCCCAGCCGGATCCGATTTCCAGCAAATGGTGGTGTTTTTGAAGACGGGCTTTCTGCAGAATGGCGTGGATCTTCTTTTTTTGGGCCGCCTCCAAGCTGTGCGTGGACGCGTCAAAGATGGCGCAGGAATAGGTCATGGATTCGTCGAGGAAGGTTTTAAAAAAATCGTTGCTTAGATCGTAATGGGCTTTAATATTTTCCCGGCTTCCCGTGATGGAGTTGTGCCGGGCCAAATGGGCCATTCGGTCCAAAAACAGGCGGACCTGGGTGGTCCGGGGGTTGCGGTCAATGATCTGCTGCTGGTTTTCGATCAAAAGCCGGATAAGGCCGGTCAAGTCGTCCGTTTCCCAATCTCCCGCCGTATAACCCTCGCCAAAAGCGATATCTCCCCCACGGATCATGTTCCAGAAAAAGTCGTAGGTTTTCACCCTCAAGGTCACCGCCAAATGCTCCGGGGACTGGGGATCACCGAAAAGTTTAATTGTCCCATCCGGCAAAACCATGTTCAGGCATCCCACTTTCATGCCCGAGAGCCAGTTAAAGACTCCCTTCATGGCCATTCTTTGCCATAGGCTGGGCGCCTTTACCCGGAGGGTCCAATCGCTCCGGGGATGGGGTTTGGTATAAACTTTCAGACCCTTGAGGTAAAGCCGGCCCGCCTGCCAGAGAATCCTAGGCATGCTCAGGGCGGCCGTCACAGGAAACTTTAAGACCGTTCCCACAAAATTTTCGGATGTCATTGGCATGGCTTCCCCCCACATTCTGGAATAAAAAACCTCCCGGCCTTCGCGCAGGATATTGATTCGGATATCCAGCTTTTTCCGGATGTCAGAAAAATAAAAATCGTACTGCCCCCGCATGTCGTTAAAAGGCGACACGTGAAAATCTTTATCAACCAAATAATGTTCCTTGAACCCTTTTTTCGCGCTCTGGGGATCGTCCAAAAAATAAACATGCTTCTCGCCGAAGGTGTTGTTGACCTCCGCCAGGACACAGACCAAAGCCTCATCGGCCCCATAGCAGTAATAAAAGGAGGCAGGATTGAAAACATAATTGAAATAGCGGGCACTGGTGACCAATTCCACCCTTTCCACCCGGTGCGCCAGTCCCCTCTGGATCAGTAAACCGAAAAGCTTTTCACGGATACTGCCCGAACCCTTTTGTAAATGGTCATTGTCATATAGGGAAACCACCGCCGGTTTGTTGTAACCAAAAAACCAGAGTTTCTGGCTCAGATCCGGAAGTTCCTCCAGGTCAAAGCAGTAGAAATAAAGGGGATATTCGAATTGATGGCCCATCGGCGAGAGCCTCTGGTGCGTTATCCCTCCAGTGAAGATGCGGGAATTCATAAATTGCCTCCCAGGGAACGTGATACCACGACGGCCGATTTCACCGCGTCCTCATGAAAGCCGTACCCAAAATAACTGCCGCAAAAATAAGTGTTCCGCGTTCCATTCAAACCGGGGAGAGAACTTTGGGTTTTAACCGACGCCAGGGTGTAACTCGGGTGGGTGTAATTGAACTCCCAAAGGATGGACCCCGGCTCTATGGCCGAGTCTCGGTTGAGGGTCACCAAATAGCGTTTTTGGGTTTTGAGCCCCTGGAGTCGGTTCATATCGTATGTGAGGGAGGTTTTGCCCTGGGGCCCGGAGCCCGCCTCCCGGGTGTAATTCCAGGAAGCCCAGGCGGCTCGGTAGGGAGGCATGACGGAGATATCCGTATGTAAAACCGTGTGATTTTTTTGATACTGCCAGGGCGAAAGCAGCCTCTTTTCCTCCGCCGAAGGATCTTGCAAGAGGGCCAGGGCTTCATCCGCGTGGACGGCCACAATCACTTTGTCGAACTGTTCCGGCGGCTGATCGCGAAATTGAATTTTGACCGAGTTGGAAAGCCGGGCGATGGAGACAATGGATTGGTTGGTTTTCACGGTTCCCTTAAAGGATTTGAGGAAAGCCCTGATATAGGTATGGGACCCCCCCACCACCGTCTGCCATTGGGGCCGGTCGGATAAATCGAGCAGCCCGTGGTTTTTGAAAAAACTTAAAAAAGATTCGGTGGGAAAATCCCCAATCTCGCCCGGCGGGGTGGACCAAATGGCCGACCCCATGGGCAGAAGGTAATCATTGATCATGTTTTGAGAAAACTTTTTCGCCGACAGGTATTTTCCCAAAGTGGCTTCGTAACCGCCATGGCCCAGATCACTCTCCCCTTCTTTCCCGAAACGCCGAATATCCCAAAGCATCCGGTAAAAAGCGGGTTTGAGGATGTTTTTGGGTTGTGCAAAAATTCCATTCAGATTGTTTCCGGCATAACATAGGGCGGTGCTTTCATCGTAAAAACCGAAAGACATGTCGCTGGAACGGATGGGTACCTGGAGCCGGGAAAGAAACTGGGTGAAATTGGGGTAGGTTCGGTCATTAAGAACAATGAATCCCGTATCCACCGCTGATCCCTCGTCGGGACCCTGGTCGATGACAATAGTATGGGTATGGCCACCCACATAATCATTTTTCTCGAATAGGGTTACATCGTGCGTGTCCTGAAGAAGAAAGGCGGACACCACTCCGGACACCCCGCCTCCGACCACCGCGATTTTTAATCTGGGACTGGGCATGGGTTATTTCTTTCCCGGAGGATTTTCCTTGGCCGCGCGGGCCAATAATTCTTTGAGCTGTTTTTTTTCTTTGTGGGGAAGCTTGAGTTTTTGGACTTCTTTGAGTTGAAGCGCTGGTTCACCGGCCCGGCCGGCCAATTCCCGCATCATCTGGATTTGTTGTAGATAATTTTCACAGTCTTTTCCCCCGACGTACTGGCAGAGGAAAAGGTGAATCTTGACTTTGAGTTTTTCATAGGGCGAAAGGGGCTGCTCGAAAGACTTGGAGATGAGGGCCGAGGCGGTTTTGCAGGGAACGATCATTTTTCCGGCTTCTTTCCGGTCGGTTCCTCCTTTCCGGGGGTCCCAAACCATTTCACTTCCAGACATTTTCGAAGACGCAGTCTTGCCCGATGCATCATCACTACCAGATTAGTCGGTGAAATTTGGAAAACATTACACACTTCATCGCTTTTAATTTGGTCGATTTCCCGCAGGGTAAAAATCTGCCGCAACCGGTCCGGCAGTTCCCGGACGCAGCGCTGGAATACGGCTAAAAGCTCCTTGTTTTCAAGGGTTTTGGAGGGAAGCTGACCCCAGCTTTGAGGATGGTCTTTCCACGGACCGCTTTTTTGGAAAAAGCGGTCGATTTCCTCCCCGGGATGAGACTGGAGGGAGACTTCGGTTTTACTTTTCTGGTTTCCCCGGAAGTGGTCGAGGATTTTGAACTTGAGGATTCCGATCAGCCAGGTTCTTTCGGAAGACTTTCCTTTAAATTGGCTGGAACTTTTAAGGGCGGCCAAAAAGGTTTCCTGCACCAGTTCGGACGCCGTCTCGGGGTTGCCGACCCTCATCATGGCGAAACGAAAAAGGATGTCTCCATGCAGGTCCACCCATTTTTCCGGATTTAAGAGAGAAGTCATTGCGCTTTAACCAAGTTCACTTCTTAATCATATTTTGATCAACCTGTTCAGAAGAACCGGGGCAGCCTGAACCGGAAGCCCCAACCCTTAAAATCATCTTATACTTATTTTGACGGGTTAAAGACAAACAAAATGACGCTGTCTCATTCGTACTTGAGCCGATAGCCGACTCCCGGCTCCGTGACGATGTATTTGGGCCGGTTGGGATTGGTCTCCAGCTTTTGGCGCAATTGATGGATATAAAGCCGCAAATATTGGGTTTGATCGTCGCTATAAGGTCCCCATATCTCTTTTAAAATGTGCTTTTGAGTCACCACCTTACCCGCGTAACGAATGAGCAGGACTAAAAGGTCGTACTCATTGGGGGTTAAGTGGACTTCCTTTCCTTTGACCTTCACAATTCGTGCCGATAAGTCCACCGTAAAGTCGGGCGTTTCAAATAACGATTCCTCGGTTCCCTGTTTTAATCGTTGGGCATGGCGCAAAGCCACCTTGACCCGCGCGATCAATTCACCCATATCAAAAGGTTTCGTCAAATAATCATCCGCGCCCGCCTCCAGCCCCGCGACTTTGTCTTTTTCTTTACCACGGGCGGTTAAAACAATAATTTGAACCTCGCTCCATTCCCGCAGACGGCGAATCACTTCAAGTCCGTCCATATCGGGCAGTCCCAAATCCAAAAGAACCACATCGGGTTTATGCGAAGCCGCCAAAGCCAACCCCTCTTCCCCTGTCACAGCCTCAATCACCTTGAACTTGTGACTTTCCAGGGATGGTTTCAGGAAGCGCCGTATGGCCAGTTCGTCCTCGATCATCAGAACAACATCATTTTCACTCATGCTTCACCTTTGGGTATTTCTTGTTTTGACTTTAAAGGAATGGAAAAACCAAAATTCGATCCGCCGCCCGTTCGGTTTCGGGCCCAAATAACACCGCCATGGATTTGAATAACTCCCTTGCAGATCGACAAACCCAGCCCCGCTCCGCTTTTATTCGATTTTTGAGAACCCCGGTAAAATTTATCAAAAAGCCGTTCCGAATCCTCCTCCGGCACACCCGGTCCCCGGTCTTCCACTTGAACCACCAGGTCCCTGCCGTCGACTTTCGCTGAAATATCAATCGGGCTCTGATCCGGTGTGTATTTTAGGGCATTATCCAGCAAGTTGACCAAAACCTGTTCCATCAACAGCCCATCCATTGGGACAAAAGGAAGATCGGAGGGGATTTGTATATTCAACGTCCGGCCATTCAAATTTTTTTCGATACGGGCGATGGCCGAACCGATCACTTCGCCCGGATGCAGCGATTCTTTTTGCAAAGTCACCGTACCCGATTCCAGCTTGGTCATTTCCAAAAGATTGGTGACCAAACGCTCCAACCGATTGGTTTCATCATAAATGTTTTCTAAAAGATCCTTTTTAGTGGCGGTTCCTAAAGTTTCCTGGTTCTCTAAAAGACTGCTAATGGAACCCGCGATAGCCGCCAAAGGCGTGCGTAAATCGTGGGAAACAGAACTTAAAAGGGAGCTACGGAGCCTTTCGGTTTCCATTTCCATCTGGGTTTGATGTTCCTTCTCCATCAGTTTATCCCCCGCCACCGCCAAAGCGGTTTGATGGGCGAACGCCTCCAATAGATGCAGCTGTTCAGGAATAAATAACCGGTCCGCCGAAGGAGGTTTGATGCCCAGGGCCCCAATAGGCTCCCCCGTGGCGATCAAGGGCGCGTAAATGGCTTCGGTACCCGGCAAAGTATCCGTGCCTCGGCCCGCCATTTGGCCCAGGTCATAAGCCCAATGGGCGACGCCCATTTCCTTTGCCGTCATGTTGAAATCTTGAACATTGCCGCACCGTACTTGAAGTTTGCCATGCTCATCCGGCAACAAAGCAATAACGGAAGACTCGAAAACTTCGGAAATATGTTTAACCGCTATTGCTAAAAGTTCCTCCGTCCCTCGGGTGCTGGCCAATTCTTTCGATAAGGCGTAAAGCGCCGCGGTTCGGCGTTCCCGCAAGCGGGAAACCTGGGCCTGCTGACGGACCCGAACGGTTAAGTTGCTGATCGCCACCCCCAACAGAAACATGACGAAGAAAACTAAAACATACTGGGTATCTGAAACCGAAAACTCAAAACGGGGAGGAACAAAAAAATAATCCAAAGCCACGACGCTTAAAAAAGAAGCGAAAACCGATGGGCCCAATCCCTGGCGGGAAGAAATAAACAGAATCCCCAGAAGATAAACCATGATGAGATTCGACAAGTCGACGAAGGAATACAACATCCAGGAAATCGCCGTGCTTCCCGCGACGGTCAAAATCGAGTAGCCGTAATCTTTCCAGGAAAAAGTTTTCTCGGAAAAAAAGATTTTAGCGCCCTTGGTGGTAGGTGTTTCACCCTTGGTCGCGTAAACGTCGATTTCCCCGCTGGTGCGCAAAAGCTGGTCCACCGGAGACTGGAAAAAGAAGCTTTTCCAGGAGGAACTCATGGGCTTTCCCACGAAAATTTTAGTCACGTTTCGGGCCCTGGCGTAGGTCACGACTTCCTCGGCGAAATTGGGGCCGCTTAAGGTGGCCGTCTCCGCTCCCAGTTGTTCAGCCAATCTCAAATTTTGAATGGCTTGAACTTTATGCTGGTCTGAAACGCTCGAGAGTTGGGCCGTTTCCACCGTCACCGCGATCCAGTCGGCTCTCAAGCTTTTCGCCATGCGGTGGGCCGCCCTGATCAAATTGGCGGAAGAGGGGCTGGCGCTGACGCAAACCAGAATCCGGTCCGTGGTCGGCCAGGTTTGGGCGATGGACTTATCCCGCCGGTAAACCTGAACCTGGTCATTCACCCGGTCCGCGGTCACCCTCAGGGCCATTTCCCGCAGGGCGATCAGATTGCCTTTTTTGAAGAAATTGTTAACCGCCCTTTGCGCCGATTCGGGAACGTAAACCTTGCCTTCCTGGAGCCGCTTTAAAAGGTCGTCCGGCGGAAGATCGACCAGTTCAACCTCATCGGCCGTTTCTAAAACTGAATCCGGCAGGGTTTCTCGTACGATGACACCCGTAATCTGGGCCACGATGTCGTTTAGGCTTTCGATATGCTGAACATTCAGGGTGGAATAAACATTAATGCCGCTATCCAGCAGTTCCTGAACATCCTGCCAGCGCTTGATATGCCGGCAGCCGTCCGCGTTCGTGTGGGCCAGCTCATCCACCAGCAAAAGACCCGGGCGGCGTTTAATCGCGCCGTCCAAATCAAACTCGTGCAAATAGGTTCCCTTGTATTCCACTTCCAGGCGCGGTAACACCTCAAACCCCTCGGTCAAAGCCACCGTATCCTTCCGGCCATGGGTTTCCACCAGTCCGACCACGACCTCCACGCCCTCGGCCTTTTTGGCGCGGGCCGCTTCCAGCATGGCGTAGGTTTTACCCACGCCGGGCGAAGAGCCGAAGAATATCTTGAGTTTTCCCCTGTGTGATTCACGCTCCTCGGCCTGTATGCGGCTTAACAGCTCATTCGGATCAGGCCGCTTATCGCTCATATAGGGAAAGCCCTGAATGCCGTCGGGAGATTCGTGTGGATTAGGAAGTTTTTCAGTCATACAAGGCGTCCTAAGAGGAATTAATCACGCATCATTATAGGTTTAGTTAACGCTATAAGCAGGATACCCGAAACCGTATAGAGGGATTCATTAGGATTCTATTAGGAGTAATTCATTGAAAAAATATGGTTAATCAATTCAATTAGATTGTTTTTTCAAAACACCGGGAAGACAAATCATCAAAATAAGTAGTTTGATCCACCACTGGATTTTTTCACCATTTTACTGACGTCAGTAAAATGGTTTAACACATTACAATTATTAACGACTTGCCGAGACCATTTCGTTAATATCACCGAAATGGTCACCCCGCTACTACCGCTCCCTTGATGCCCAGCAAAACTTTTACCATGTCCAGGAGATCATATCGTTGATATCAACGATATGATCTCTTTGACTTATGGGAGTGGCTCAGTTCCTTCGCTCAAAATATTGAGATATTGGGAATAGGAATAAACCCGGTATTTTTTCTTTCCGGTAACTTCCCGGACAATTTTTATCTCAATTAGTTTCTGAAGAACTTTGTTAACCGTATTGGGGACCATCTTAGTTTCCTTACCAATGGCATCCGCCCTTCGCACGGGATGTTCCATGAGGGCTTTATGGACTAATAAGGCGGATTTCGAAATCCTTCCCAGCTTTTGGATTTTCTCCCGGTCGGTCTCGGCCATTTTCGCGAGCCTATGAACAGTTTCCACCGCCTTATTGGCGGTACTTTCAACCGCATCAGTGAAAAATTCCAGCCAAGCTTCCCAATCGCCCTCTAAACGTGTTTTTTGGAGCATTTCGTAATACTCCTGACGGTGTGTTTTAAAGTAAAGACTCAAATAAAGCATAGGTTTCTTCATAACGTGATCGTGGCAGAAAAGAAGAGTGATCAGAAGTCTTCCTAATCTTCCGTTGCCATCTAAAAAGGGATGGATGGTTTCAAATTGGACATGAGCCAAAGCGGCTTTAATCAGAATTTCCGTTTGTTCAGGTTCGCCATGCAGGAATTTTTCCCAGGTTGACATACATTCGGGAACAAGCGCGGGGGGAGGAGGCACGAATTTGGCATTGCCTGGCCGTGTTCCGCCAATCCAGTTTTGGCTTTTTCTAAATTCACCAGGGCCTTTGGAACTCCCACGGCCTGAGGATAAAAGCTTTTCATGTATTTCCTTTACTAGTCGAAGCGAAAGAGGAAAACCTTCATGAAGTCTCTTAAGTCCGTGATTTAAAGCCGCAACGTAACAGGAAACTTCCTCCACGTCGTCCAGTGGCACCCCGGGAGCACCGTCCTCTTCGAAAAGGAGTAAATCGGATAACGACGATTGAGTGCCTTCAATCTGTGAGGATAGGACGGCTTCTTTGCGGATATAGGTGTAGATGAAAAGAGACGTTCCCGGCAAAAGCAGGGTGACGCTATCCAAGCGACCCAAAGCCATTAAAGCCCGATTCATTTTTTCGCGGAGGTTAGGAGAAATTTCCAAAGGTGGTTTGGGCGGTAAAGGTTCTGGAATAAAGGCCTTTACAGCTTCCCCTGAAGTTGTGGAAACCTCATATCGGCCTGTTGTATCGCGTTTCATCGCTAGAACACCTTATTGCATTTATTGAAATACGGTTTTCGTATATTGCACGATAACGAGACATCGTGCAATTGAAATTATTGTATTACAAGTTGGTTTACTGGGTCTTTTACCTGAAAAATAGGTGCTTTTACATAATTTAAGGTGCAATTACCTAAAGTGTTGAATGGTGGCTAGGCCCCCCGTTGTTCCATTTATGTTGTTCTTTATTAGACAACCATAAGTCAACTAATTGGACAACCGTAAGTCAACTTATAGGTCAACGAACAAGCCCAAAGTGTTGAATGTTCACTGCTCCCCGCTGCGGTGCGGGGAGCCAGACCCCTTGGTTTCAATAAAGCAAAGCCTTCCCTAAATGAGTTCAATATCAAATTTGGCCCGTTATCACTTAATTTTGACCTAAACGCACGAACAACATCACTGAGCCTGCAAACAACAGTGCAGTCCCAATGAATATTGCCATCAACGCCAAGTTGGTCTTAATCGACTTTCCTACAGAAAACTGATGAGCTTCTGAAAGGCAAATGATTGAAATCACAATTGACCAAATCGCAAAAACAGTAACTATAAAACCGCTAATAGGGTTTTCACTTTTCAGAAAATCATTTTCGGTGAAATTGTTTAAATTAGTGGTAGTGGTCAACAAAGTTATCAAAGCGGGTAAATCCAAAATAATTTTTAAAAAAGCAGCCACTATCATCGGAGTGTAATTTAACGCGCAGGCGGTCCGCACTTCCTCCAGGGTTCCCTTTCCTTCGAATTTGGTTCCCAACCACCAAATCAACCGAGAAATAGGAAAAAAGCACAAAACACCCAAACCAAACAATAAAAAAACTGTCACCGTAAAAGCTTCCGCAAATGGCAAATACGCAACCAACGGAAAAGCAAAAATGGGATTCAAGCTCGTCAAAAAGGAGTTAAAAACAACGAAAGGCATCCTAAAAGAATAATACTTATTTTCAATAATCAGCTTCGTCGTCTCACGAGGATGAATAAAAACCCCAAAAAATACGGCTGGAAAAGATAAAGAATTTTTCATTGGTCTCCTAATAAACAAAGGGGCCCGACCCCTTCGTTAGTTTTTGGCCACACGTCACCTCGAAAAAAAGCCGAAAACTCGGCAGAAGACGCAGTTAGGAATATTATTTTATACCGTGAAAATAGGTGAGCGGAAAGAAATTAGGACGACATCTAAGGTGGATAATATTGGCCCCCTTTGTTCATTAAGACTTTAAGAATTTGTAGGCTTCGATGATTTCTACAGTTTTTTGTTGGGCAACAGCAAGGGATTTGGAAGTCTTGTCTGCCACCGTGTCTGGGTGATTTTCCTTGGCTTTTTTCCGAAAGGCTTTAGTAATTTCATCACTCGTTGCTGACTTGGGAACACCCAACACCTCGTACGGATCTTGTTTAGGTTGTTTATTGGAAACCAGATTTGGGTTGGTAGCGTTTGTGGGCTTCTGCCCACCGCGTCTTAGGTCAACGGGAACTCGATAAAAGATTCCGCGGAATTGAACAATGATGTAGAAACCAAAGGTGTCCAAAAATATTGGCGTTCCCTGAACAACAAAAGGGTTACGAACACTATGTGTCCTAAAACTATTTAAGGGATCTCGTTTAAAATTCGATCTCCTTCTGTAATGCCAGCCCATCATAGTTCCTTAATGGTTTAACCATTTTTCACTACGCTTTACGCCATTTATCCCGGCCACCCTTATCAGTATCTCGAACACGCTCAACATTCGGGGCAACTCCCGGATTCATCTTCCGTGCAATTTCAATTGCTTTTTGCTGGGTAGGTGCCGTTGCAGAAGCTCTCTCAGCGCCCTTTCTTTTTACGGTGTAATCACCATCGTCCCGACGTTCCACGTACCTATTATTTCCCTTAGTCATGCTTAAACCTCTCTTTCTTTATTTTTTATAGTGCTTCAAAATTCGTTCCCTATCTTCCGTTTCAGCATCTGCCTTGAAATACATCTCAACAAATTCCACTTTGTCCAAATCGGGAAAGTAGGCGTAAATCACGCGGATGCCGCTCATGGCGCCCCGGCCTTTTAAGGCCCGACAGGCAAACTTTCGAACCTTATAAATTTCGGGATAGGTGATGCCATACCCCGCCATGTGCTCAATGCCATTATGTCGGTGGTTTAATTTGTGGAATAAATTAAGAGAAGCGGAAATAAGAACATCGAGATCCTCAGGCAATGACTTGTACTTCTTAGTCAGTTGCTTGAGGTCTCGCGTGAACTCAGGTAGTTGAACTTCTTCTTTAAATATTTTCCCCACTATAATTCCTTACAGAATATGGTGCTGTTCTATAGAAAGCCGCTTCATAGTTGATCGCTTCACCATCAGGGGTCGTCATCCAAGGCACGTCCTGATGTGAATAATCACTAATGTCCTTCGCGCCCATGTGACCCAACCGAGCGATGACAGAATCAATATGCTGCAGTTCCCGTCCCGTTAAGAGATTCAAATCAGCCTCTTGTAACGGTAAATACTTTTTCTGCGAGAACCCGTGATACTCCACAGTCTCCCTTTTGATCTCACCCTTTTCCTCCATGCTCTGCACAATCTTGGCAAACTCCACCGGCGTGGGCCCATGATGGTTTTTAATGTAGGTTGAACCTGTTAACTGCTCCTCAAACTTCTCGTAATAATCGAAGTCGATAAAATAAAGCAGTTTATAAAGTACGGTTTCTCCCACGTTAGGCTGAAACCCAACCTTTCCCAGCATGTAGAGAAATACTTGCCTGAATTTCTCAACTTTTGGCTGCGGTACGTTTATCCGCATTTCTTGTTCTTTTTTATGTTTGGGCTTCTCTTCCAGATTCACTTCAATTTCTTCACGGACTCCTAAAAGCACGTCAGGTGTGGTGTTAAACACTTTGGCGATCTCCACCAACTCGTCCGCCATCACGTTGCGGTTTCCCTGCTCCAACTGGGTATAAGACACCCGGTTCATCCCCAACCTTTTGGCTACTTGCTCCTGCGATAAGTCCGCCTTTTCGCGAAATTGCCGTATCTTCTGTCCGATCATCCCTTCGGCAGAATGGCTCATTTCTAGCCTCCCCTTTACTTGATTTACACAGATAATATGTTACTATTTGTTACAAGTCAATGTATGATTTTAATACATTCAAAAAGCTTTTAGTTAAAGGAGAACTACATGAAATGGAAATTATGGGCTGGGATAGGCGTTTTAGGTGCTGGCGTTGTTTGTTTAGGTTTAAAGTTATTTGAAATAGTTTTCTGCAAATCGCACACTTGTTAATGACAACAACGCGCAAAGACAACAAAAAGAAATCGCGCTTCAAGAAGCTAATGTGGTAAGACAGCAGAAAAATGCCGCTATTCAAAAAAATATGGAATTAGAAAATAAGGTGCTTAATTTGAAAAACGAGTTGGATCAATTAAAACCAGAAACAACATAAAGGAAATAACTTATGGACAATCTTGAAATAATAACCAAAAGCATGAATGTTGTAAAAACACTCATGACTGCCGATAAACAATTAGAAACAGCGGAATTAAAAGTAAAATTGGCAGAAGTTTATGGAAATTTAGCTGAAATTAAAAACCAAATGACGGACTTAAAACAAGAAATCATAAAACTAAAAAGTAATCTTGACGGTACGGATACTGTATCTAAATTGCGGAAAGCATTTAAACTAGAAGAACGATCCGGCTATTTAATTTTGACTGAAGAAATAGAAGGATATAAACCTGGGAAATATTGTAATGGCTGTTTCCAAAAAAATAATCAACCCATAAATTTAATAAAATTCGGATTTCAGCTTAAATGTCCATCGTGCGAGATTACTTTCAATAACCCTGATGCAAAAATGCCATCACCTCAGATTATCAAACAAAATCCTTCATGGTTTGATACTCGTTTTTAATCAGTTGCTTTGATCTATTTTTTTCAGCCTGACACCGAAAATGCAAACTGAATTCGGCAAGTTTTTTGAGGTGGGTCAAAGTCGCTTCAGTTCTTTTGTATAAATAATTGATTAATTGCTTCCGCACAAATTTGAAGGTGCATGTAACTCGCCGGGCCCAAAGTGGGTGCACCGTGCGCATAGTTATTTCTAATCTTGGGCAGGTTTTCTGTTAAAACTTTCACATATTCAAATTTTTCTTCTTTAAACTCCAATTCCCTACCCAACGTTTTTGATATGTCCTTATACATTTGCTTGTAGTACTCAGTTTGTCTTTTTCTATTCCACCAAACCGAGAATCCGTCGTCTTTTAGCCAGCCCTCAGAAACCGCATGCTTTAATAGCTGGGCTAACCCTCTCTTTTTACCATTCAGCTTTAATCTCAAAGCATATTCAAGACTAATACACGCGTGATATTCCGCGACCGGCCCAAACCTATAAACAAACCAGGAATACAAATAAAGGTTTTTAGCTGTTTCAAAATGAATTTTGATTTCTTCTGGAACTCCATCATGCAATTTTAATGAATCAGCTTGTTGATGGCGGTCTTTCACCGCAACGGGACGACGACCACCATTTGCTTCTAATTTGACCCAATAAGTATTGCGAATATCCGGGTCATTTATTTTTGATAATTCTTTGAGGCTGTCCTCACCTAATTCTTTCAAGTTTGCCAGTCCCTTAGTTTTAAATTTCGCCCAATTAGAAATTTCTATTATTTGGTTAATTTACTCTCAATAGAGATTCGGTGAGTTTTTCAAGGGTGTCCGATTTTGCAACGATCTTTTTTTCGAGTTCGTCGCAAAGCGCCATAAGCTGATTAACCTTAGCAACAATGCGTTTTTGCTCTTCGTAGGGCGGTACAGGAAATAACAAACCTGATAATGATGTCCCGTTAACATTCGGCTGTGCAGCACCCCTGGACTTTTCTTTTAATTGTGTCCAATACAAAGCAGAATCAGCAAAGACCTTGAAGTATTTTTGATGGATTCTCGGGCTGGGTACAATACGTATTAAATATGATGCAAAAATAGCATCTTGTGGGCAGTTGTCCACTTGGGCCGCGTAAAATTCAAGGGTGTAAATTGAAGCGGGCGTAACATGGTGTTTGTTCACGACACCATATCCCTTTTGTGAAAGGTTGTTACGCCCATGAAGAATATACACCTAGCATTGCAGGTCTTGG
>Ga0302155_10000127_pt1 | contig 62596 bp, 61 predicted proteins | sample I_Bog_N3_1_FD_193508 | JGI IMG/M metagenome (GOLD analysis project Ga0302155, IMG submission 193508) | Peat permafrost microbial communities from Stordalen Mire near Abisko, Sweden - I_Bog_N3_1 | ecosystem: Environmental > Terrestrial > Soil > Wetlands > Peat | place: Sweden: Abisko, Stordalen... | reverse complement strand
TCGAAAAATTCGAAGGATATGTGATTTTTTGCTATTGATTTGGGTAGTTGAACTTAGTGATACCAAGTGATACCAATGTGTTTTTTGCGTAGCCGATTTGTAGCTACCGTACTGAAGCGGCGAGGCAGGCTTCCTCCGCTCAGTTCTAATACATAGCTGGATGCAACCTTTCTCCAAATTAATACATAGGACAATCACGCCACGTTTTTTCGCTATTGACAAACACTGCCGCGATGCTATTACAGCGACCACTGATTAATTTTCTGGAATTGTCGGTATGCTCAGGTGAGATCGAGACAACACGCCTCTAAAATTGCCGCTGAGCAATAAGATAACATACAATTGTCTACTATGTTTTTTTATTCAGCCAACGCTGCAAGCCAAGCGCTGGTGATTCCTGCACAGATCTGAGGTATGAATTTGGAAGAATTTCAAGTTGACAAGTACTAGCGAACGAAAGTTGGGCTGACCGGATCTGATTTAAGACTTACGTAAAATCCTCTGCTGACTTCCCCGCACAATCCCATACGCTACTGATGATATTTCAGCATAACTGAAGAAATATCATCAGCAAAATACACAATCAATGTGCTGTTTTCAACTCAGCATATAACCACTTAAGGAAGCGTTCTGACGTTTGTGGTCCTTGTGGTACCCGTGCATCAAATTCAGCGGTAGGCTTAGCAGCAATCACCTCTTCCAGCGTTTTATTTTGCGCAATTAATGCAGCAACTTTATCCCGTACAGCAATAATTAAATCACGTTGTGCAATTAAACCGTTACGATCAGTAATCGCACCATGACCCGGAATGATTTTGGTATTAGGACCAGCACGACCAATGGTCGCACCCAAGCCTTCGAGAATACCATTCAATGAACCACCATTCGCGATATCCACTACTGGATAACCAACATTGCGATAATAATCACCTACTGCCAAAATATCGTGTTTAGGGAAACTTACTAAGGTATCGCCATCCGTATGGGCATTACGAATAGGTAGCAAACGCACGTTTTCACCATCAATATGAATCGACACGGGGCCGTCATACGTAATCACCGGCAAAGCTTGTTGTGGCGCTGGCTTTCCCGGTGTACCATCAGCTAACGGCGCTGGATGCTCAAGACGCGTGCGCAATTGATCACGAGCTAAAATAGTCACGCCCAGTTTAGCAAAATTTTCATTTCCACCAGTATGATCACCGTGTACGTGCGTGTTGATGAGATAACGGATTGGCTTATCCGAAATTTTCTTGACGGCCGCAACCAATTTATCCGTCAATGGTGCAAATTGCGAATCAACCAGCACTACACCATCAGGCCCCGTCAACACACTGATGGTTCCACCCTGTCCTTCTAGCGTGTAAAAGTTATCAGCCAATTGCGTGGTCTTAATTTCGATCTGACTAAAATCAATTTTTTGCTGTGCATATAAAGAGGCGCTGGAAAAAATTCCGACGACCAAAATCTGGGCAATACGTGTGCGAATAAGGTTCATTGAGCTTCCGATATTTAAATTAAATAAGGGAAGCTCAGCAATTCTTATGCCACAAGAAAAAAGAAGGGCTAAGCGAGAGGGGATAAAATCAGATAACACTGAATACCGGCAATCATTGCGGCATTTTGAAAAACAAAGCCGACACACTGACGTACGTGCGGGTACAACTTGCGTCGCCATGCACCACGTGATGGAACATCAAGCCACGTTTCCGTTATAACGGCATCGGAGCGCTGTTCAACATCAATCGCCTCTGTCACAGAAGTCACAATTTCAGATAACAAAGCGAAGCGTTTTTTTGCCTCAGAGCGCTTACTTGACGCAATCGCCGTCAAGTCAGGCGGCGCAAGCTCCACGCATGGCAACACATAATCACCGTGCGCATACTGAATCGCGCCTAATTCTTGCCACGTAATATCGTAATCGGCGAATACTAACTTCTTACGCAACTGCCGCTGTACCACCCGATTGGCATTACTAACCAGCTGCACATCGCGGCAGCCTAACTGTAATCCTAACTGTTGCACTAGCCGGACCAGCATCGTCTTCGGACGCAGTCCAAATAAATCACGTGTTGCAAATCGAATGTTTTCTTTGGTTTCAGCCGCACGTCCACCCTGCAAACACCCTATTGCGATCGAAAGAACATCGGTATGTGCCAAAAAGGTAAACGCAACAGTACATAGCACCACGTCATCATTAACAAGTTGCAACACCAATTCACCTTCCCGCTCCATCTCCGTTAACGCCACCAATTGAATCTGATACATCGCGCCTGATTTACCTTCAAATTGCGCTAACATCACAGGCTTGTGTGCAGCGGATAAAACCAGCGCACCAAGTGAACACTGCCCGATGAACTGGTAATGTGCTTTTAAGATAGAAAAACGGTCATCACAGACTAAACGATTACTCAGATAAGGCCGGTAGATTTTTTTTAGCAGACACGGCGCACTTTTGGCGAGACTGACATGGAACGAGGTGGAATTCCAATATGTCACCCATTGCTTCGAAATAGCTGGAGTAATTAAAGCGCGAACATGCAACTTCACCAATTCTCTGACATACGGCAGTCCAGCTGGCGTCCCAATCACACCATCACGCAAGTTAACCACGCCGCTACTATTAGCCGAACAAGCAGTTTGCAACGGGCGCAAAAAAACTGCGTTGGAATGCGCAGGTGGGGGGAAACTAGTGCTAGACAGCTGTGCTGGAATGAGTTGGGAGTGGTACTGCATGGAAAACCTTAATAAAACAACGACATTACTTAACATACCTGTGACCTTTTAGTAATGAAGGCACACAGGCATAGACATGTACAGCTCGTAAGGTAATTTTTAATACATCACCCAGACTACAAACTATGTCACATTGTAACCTATTGTTTCAAATATGCATTATTTATACAAACAACTGTCCTAGTTTTTAATGTAATTGCTGTTGCTATAAATTAATTTCAACAAAATAATTTCAGCAAAACCTAAGTCTCATAAAATTCACCTATCAAAACATTTCCTTCAATAAATGAAAAATTTAGTAAAACAAGGCAAAAAACCCCTATGTAGTGCAAAATTACGTTATTATTTAATTGCACATAAGAAATAAATTCTTTTTTAATAAGTAAAAGTACATTTTCATACAGGGGATGGCATCATGCTCGATAAAAGCAATAAAAGATGGAAAGATCTGGTCACTGGAAAATTCCCATTAAAAACAGAAAATCTTGGCTTACAAATGTACCTAAAGCGCACCACAACCAAACTAGGGGCGAACTCCAGCCCAGCAGACATTGACAAAGCAGTCGTGGAAATTCATGGCTTTTTCCTTAAATTCGAGCGCGTGTTACAAAATGAACTCGCCCTACTTTCAAAATAATCTGGAGCAGCCATGACTAATCAGGTATTACTTACAGTAGAAGCTACGAGTAAATTAATTCGCGAAGGGAAAATTCTATCCTTGGCTGGCGATGAAAAGTTACTTTCACAATTACCAAAAGGGAATTGGATTGGCGGTTCTATCCCCTATTTTATGGGTGATGAAGGCGGCGTAGAAACCAGTGACCTGCTGTTTGTCACGGAATTATCAGGCGCTGTCTCCGCTAACGCCGTTTCGATCAAAACCTATTCCGTCGACACTATTCATACGATTGCCACAGATGCGCCAGAAAATGGCTACACCATCGTGATTCTTCCTGCGATGAGTGCAATCCATGCTGACTATGCCAATCATGCCCGCGACTTTGACGATATGTTCATTAAACCGGTCGTAGGTTGGATCGCCGGCGTACATTTATCCAATCTAGGCACGATTACACCGAAAGTAGCCAATGGCGTTACTGGCGAAATACTGGATGCTCAAGCGGTCGCTTTACATGTCGCTTTGCCGGAAAACAAATTAGCCGTAGTCCACATCCTAAATTTATTCCGCCAAGACACCGATGGTGACATCATCACCTTCCCTGCAACAGGATTTACTGCGATCAATTGTAAAGTCAATGGACAGGATCGTGTATTTGCTGACTATATCGCCGAAAAAAATCTATCCTCCAAATTACCGTTAGTTGCCGATTACAGCGGAGCCCAAATTAATACGTCGTTTCAGGAAATCAATCACGACAGTAAAAAAGTCAGCTTTTATGCTCCCGTATTTGAAGGGATTGAATACCGCCAAGCAGCGCAGGTTGGCGACTATGTGCACGACTTTAACGCCCTGGCCGAAGGTGAACACCAGCATATCCAGTTCTCATGCAATTGCATCTTGAATTACCTGTATGGTGAACTTCAAGGACGAAAAACAGGTGATTTACAAGGCCCGATTACGTTCGGCGAAGTCGCTTATCAATTATTGAATCAAACCCTAGTCTATCTCGATATTGAAACACATACACCAGATTAACGGCAGTACCTCCACGCAATTTTATATCAGTACACCTCGACATCACCGTACAGCAGTAAGCATACTCTGTCGGTGATGTGTTTTAAATCTTAATCCACCTCAAAAATACTCCCTATTTTACTCATGGAATTGAAGTTAGATCAAAATCCAATCAGGGCATGATTGCAAATCCACGTTGATCACCTATGGTAGTAGTGTTGTTCCTGCCACACGACCACATGAAGGCATTCACTATCTGCTTTCATCGTCGTTTGACATATAACACCACTAACGATAATTAATCTAACGCATTCATGCAAGGAGTTTTTACTTATGAATACCAGCGACACCTATGTACGTGCCCGTATTGATGCCGATACAAAAAAACGCGCCACGGATGCCCTTGATGCAATGGGGCTTTCCGTCTCTGGTGCGATTCGATTATTAATGCTGCGCGTAGCAGATGAGCACTGTTTGCCTTTTGCCGTAAAAGTACCGACAGCAGTACACCATCTGACCATCGAGAAAAGCCAAGAAGTGCTCCCGCCATCGCTCTATGATGCCGCTGCAAGTTATGACTGACTAGAAATAACTGCCAATTAGCTGCCAATTAACTACCCGCACTACAATGCCGGCAACAGATCAAAAGTTGACCGGCATTTCCAAGCAGCTAAAAATATCTGCCTCAATTCAAATATCATCCTGCTATTACACTAAATTTCACTATTGTTATTTGCCGATAAGTAATAAAATGACCAGTAGCCCGTATGGGTGTGATTTTTTTGATTTTGAAACATAAATGAACTACCCAGGAGATCATCTACGTGGCTGCGCCGAATCAACCTAAACAAAGTCCGGCAGAATATGCACGTGAAACTTTTCGTCAACTGTCTATTTTGCGCATACAACCGACTCCTGAAGCGTACACCAAGGTATACAATGAAGTCGCGGGCGTCACCTCTCCTAGCGCAACCTCCTCGACCGAACCACAAACAATCCAATCTGAATTAATTTTAATTAATTTGGCGACCAATTTATCACAAGCACATAGTGATTTTGCTACCGTCGGCAATCGGCTCAAGTCTGCTGTAGAACAACATAATTGGGATGAATGCGCGAATAATCTGGCGCTCATAGTGAATAAACTGTGTACGCCAGAAGCACAACACACGACCAAGCTCACTACCGCCAAGCCCGACATAGAGACGCTAGCCAGAGTTGAAAGTACACAATCAGTATTGCTGAAAGATTTACTGGTGCGAACTCTAATGCTGGCACTCCCAAATCTGCTGGTAGGAACACCTGAATTGGCCAACGAAGCAGAAATGCTTGCAGGGTCGCTGAAGCAGGCGGTTTCCGACCAAACCATGCAAGAATTAGCCACAAAACTAAAAAATCTTTGCTTTAAAATCGAACATCTGCCGATGAACGGGGTTGAGACACGCGCACCGACTGTCGCGATCTCACCGACTGTGCGACAAAATCTGACCGAAAATAGCGAGTCAACTGCGATATTATTGAGCAAATTGCTGTCACTAACCTTAAGTCTGGCCGTCAGTACCTTATTGCATAACACCCCTGAGTTAGCAAAAATATCAGACCAACTATCCGACGAAGTCAAAAGCGTAGAGGCAGCACCCGATTTGCAAAGTATTGAATCGCGCCTGAAAACGTTATTCTTACAAATTACCCTCAACGTAGAAGACACTACCGAGCAACTGCAACTACTACTAACGCTGTTTCAACTTTTATTGGAAAATGTAGGTAATTTACTCGATGACGATAACTGGCTACGCGGTCAAGTACTAGTGATAAAAGCCTTAATTGCTGGACATATCGATCATCGCAGCTTGATTGATGCAACAAAAAGTTTAAAAGAAGTTATCTACAAACAAGGCGAACTTAAAGACTGTATCGCACAAAATCGTGTTTCCGTCAAACAAATGATGGACTTGTTTGTTGAACGTTTGGGCTTGTTTGCCGAAACAACTGGTGACTACCACCTCAAAATTGCCAGCTATTCCAAACAAATTAGTGAGACCAGCGACGTTTCTCAAGTGAATCTAGTATTAGAAAGCGTCATGACTGATACGCTTTTGGTACAATCAGAAACAAAAAAATCCCACTCATTAATGGTAGAGGCGCAAAAAGAAGTACGTGATGCCGAAACCCGCATTCGCGAGCTAGAACAAAAATTAGCGGAAATGAGCGAACAGGTACATAAAGATCAGCTGACCGGAAGCTTAAATCGGCGTGGCCTGGATGATATCTTTGAACGTGAAGCAGCGCGCGCTGATCGACGCGGTACACCTCTGTGTGTCGGATTGCTGGATTTAGATAACTTCAAGCGCATAAATGATTTGCACGGTCATTCCACAGGGGATGAAGCGCTGATGCATCTAGTCAAAGTTGTCAAACAAACGCTACGCTCGATGGATGTCATTGCCCGTTACGGCGGAGAAGAATTTGTGATCATCATGCCTGAAACCACGTTGACGGATGCAGCGGATACCATGACCCGCGTGCAACGCGAATTAACACGCCATTTCTTTATGGTTGGTAATGAGCGACTATTAATTACGTTTAGTGCTGGTGTGACGATCCGTGAACTCCATGAAGATCAGGATTCCGTCGTTAAACGCGCTGACAAAGCGATGTATGCCGCGAAAAAAGCAGGTAAAAACCGTGTTGTTATTGCTGACACATGTGATACATTGGAATAACGACGAGCATGCTAACGCAAAGACATTGGCATTAATTTTTTGATTATCACACCACGTCTGGATACCTTATGCCACCGGCAATAGATGGATCAATCCCGCCGATTGTCTCTACACCAGCGGCAGGGCAAAGTGCGGCTAACTCACCCGCGATCCAATCTCCCCAAGGTGCGCAGGGACTCAACTTAAGCTCCACACAAGTTGTGGTTGGAAAACAATTTCAGGGCGAAGTATTATCACGCTTAAATGATGGCACATTTATCGTCAAAATAGCTGATATCGCCGCACGCATGCAATTACCGCCAGGTGTACAGGTTGGCGCAAAACTGCCCTTCACCCTGATGACGCAAACCCCACGTCCAACTTTTTTATTAGAAATGGATGGAAAAGAACACACGACGACGGCAGATGTCGAGACAGAACAAGGTACTAGTGGCCAGAGCGCTATCGATTCTAAATCCGGCGCAGCAGGTCTAACACTATATCAACGCGCAGGTGTTGGCAGCAACGCGAATTCCACTGGCATGACGACGGCATCCGGTGCAGCAAGTGCCGTTTCCGGTTCAGCGACCCCGCCACAATTGGCCAAATTAGGTGGAAACATACTCGACAGCGCTCCTGCTACCTTTAGTTCCGCCGGAAAACTCATCAACCAGCTGTTACAAACCACGGCAGGCCAATCCACCATTACCACCAGCAAAACACCCCTGTTAACCCACCCCGAAACAAATGTAAATGTATTAAGTCAGGCATTAAAAAATGGCGTTAGCAACAGTGGTGTCTTTTATGAATCGCATTTAGTGCAATGGGCTGAAGGAAGTCGCAGCTTGGATCAAATCATGAAAGAACCACAAGCACAACTTTCTGCCACCGTCACCTCTGGCGCCACGTCAGCGGCCAGCACAACGGATGCCATGACAAACTCGCCAGCAACGGCCAACCTCATCGGTCAGCAATTGCACACATTGGAACAACACAGCTTTACTTGGCAGGGGCAACTTTGGCCAGGACAATCCTTAGAGATGGAAATACGGCGTGATGCACCCAATACTAGCAAAAATCAGCAAGAACCCACGTGGCAAAGTACTGTGCGCTTTGAATTGCCGCAATTAGGAACCATCATCGGCAAATTACAGTTAGTTGGTGAACACGTGCAAATCCGTCTTCATACCGATACGGATGCGATTGCGAGCGTTCTTCAACAGCACGCACCGGGATTAGCCACTGCATTAGCAGGAAGCGGCGCTACACTCGACACATTACTAGTCAAATCCGGCACTACTGAACATGAGTAAACAACCACCGACTGAAAAAACACCATCGCCATTACTTAACGCCGTTGCGCTGGCCTACCAGACAGGTTCATCCGCGCCAAAAGTGGTGGCCAAAGGACGTGGACTCATCGCTGAAACGATTATTGCACGTGCAAAAGAACATGGCATCTTCGTACACCAGTCCAAAGAACTGGTTGCTTTACTCATGCAAGTCGAATTAGATAACGATATACCGCCAACACTGTATAGGACGATTGCAGAACTGCTGGCTTGGCTATACCATATCGAACATCAACAATATGCATCACAAATTACGACTCAACACAACGGCCAAGAGATAGCGCTACCTGTCGCTGCGCCAAATTTGAAATTTTAGATTGATATAATGAAACCATTTACCCCCGTACTAGGGACTGAAAATCAAAGTCCGTTCCAAGTAGAGTCCAGAAAAGAAATTATCAGTCTACTACGTGGACTAAAAGAAAAAAAACAGTTGATCAGTATGATCATCAATGAAGGAACTGAAGTCATCATTTCAATGATTTTAGATATTGATGATAGTGACAATACTGTCACGATTGATGCGGCATCTTCACATACCGCAACACAACGTGTGATTGAAGCACCGCGCGTGTATTTTGAAGCAGCACTGGATAAAATCGGCATTCAATTTTCATCCCATAGTCTACAGCGCTGTATGTTTCAAGGTTCTGCGGCATTACAATTTACCATTCCTGTCAGTATTATCCGGTTGCAGCGCCGTGAATTTTATCGTATCAACACACCATTTTCACATCCAATTATGTGTTCGATCCCGACAGAAAACGTCCAAGGTGCCAACCATATTAAATTACCTATCGCGGATATTAGTTGCGGTGGCATTGCGATTCTTGATGAAAAAAAACTACTCAACAATACCCTTGGGGTAATGTATAAACATGCCAAAATTGAACTGCCCGCGATTGGCATCGTCGAGGTCACTCTTTTGCTATGCAATTCCATTGACTTAGTGCTGATGAATGACAAAACTAGTCGCCGCATTGGTTTGCAATTTATTGATCTTCCCAATGCGATGCTATCGCAAGTGCAAAAATTCATTACCAAACTGGAACGTGAACGTAATGCAAAACGCACTGGCATGAGTACCTAATACATAACAACTCAGACTTGCATATTCATAATATCATTATAGGCAGCCACGAGTTTGTTCCGAACCTGTACTGCAGATTGCAAGCTAATATTGGCTTTTTGAGTGGAAATCATCACTTCGGATAAACTAATGCTATTATCCCCAGTGATGAATTTATTCCCCATATTCACGGCATCTTGTTGTACTTGGTTGACTTTATCAATGGAATTTTTTAATGCATCAGCAAAATTTACTGTTGCCGTTGTGGGTGTGACTGTGTTAACAGACGAAGTGGCATTCAGTGAATTCAACCCTGCACTACCAATAGCACCAAGGCCATCTGCAGATGATTCCGATGGTGCACTAGCGCTCGCTGCAACAGAGCGGAGTCTGGACACCATGGCGTCTATTTGGCTAGTATTAATCCCGCCAATACCACCAATACCCCCTATGCTACCTATGCTCATATTAGTTCTCCTTAGTCGGATCAGCCCATGGAATCAAATAAAAAAATACAGAGTATGGGCAGAGTGGTGTCACTGTAACAGAACGCTTGGCCATTATGCCTTTGGAAAAGAGCGGCCTTTCACCATGTATTCTGCACTTTGATTTTTCACAAAAAAACGATAATCCTATTTATTTTAGGACTTATGCAAAATTGTTCCAGCAAGGCATACCGACGACGACAGCACACTTGTGTTGCGTAAGTCCCTTATTTGATTTGCCCGTAACAGACTTATATTTGGAGAGCTCGCCATGGAGGTTGCACAACCTGCTGTACTACCAACCCCCAAACTTTTTGGTTTAACACTCACGCCAGGAATACGCCAACTACTTTTGGCCGGCGGTGCTGCAGCAATTGTCGCGATAATGGTAGGTATCTGGCTATGGAATCAACAGCCTGAGTACCGTGTATTGTTTTCAAATTATACGGATCGTGATGGCGGCGCCATTGTTGCATCATTGCAGCAAATGAATATTCCTTACAAATTCTCAGAAGGCGGCAACGCTATTTTGGTACCGGCCACCCAAGTGCATGATGCGCGACTTAAATTGGCATCACAAGGCTTGCCTAAGGGTGGTAATGTTGGTTTTGAATTAATGGAAAATCAAAAAATGGGGATTTCCCAATTTTTGGAGCAAGTGAATTTTCAGCGCGCCCTAGAAGGAGAATTGGCACGATCAATCGAATCTATCTCAACGGTACAAAGTGCCCGGATTCATCTGGCGATGCCAAAAGACACCGTCTTTGTACGCGAGCAGCAAAAACCGACGGCATCCGTGATCCTCAACCTGTACGCCAACCGGATGCTGGATCCACAACAAGTCAGTGCCATTATCCATTTGGTCGCATCCAGCGTACCAGATTTGCCAGCAAGTAATGTCACCATCGTCGATCAAAGCGGCAATCTATTATCTGACACCAGCAAACAAGCCAACAACGGGCAGCTCAATCCAAGTCAACTTAAGTACGTTCACGAGATGCAGGATGATATTGTCAAACGCATCGAATCGATTATTTCTCCAATCGTCGGTGCCAATAACGTCCGCGCCGAAGCCACTGCCGATATCGATTTTACCCGCACTGAACAAGCCGCTGAAATCTACAAGCCGAATCAGACGCCGGATAGTTCTAGCATCCGTAGCCAACAAACGAGCGAATCGAGCAATAAATCGGCCACTGGCGCGTCTGGCATCCCAGGCGCATTAAGTAATCAACCACCAGCCCCAGCGACGGCACCGATTACTGCACCCGCCACCACAGCTGCTGCATCCGCATCGGCCGCCAGCACTGGCGTAATACAAAAAGAAGCGACCGTCAATTACGAAGTGGATAAAACAGTACGCTATACTCAACAATCCATGGGGGGGGTAAAACGCTTGACTGTCGCTGTTGTTGTTAATTTCAAGCAAGTAACAGATAAAAATGGTAAGGTATCAAATCAAGCATTGTCTGATGCAGAAAAAGAGCAAATCACCAATTTAGCTAAAGAAGCGATGGGTTTTAACACGGAACGTGGTGATTCGCTCAATATCGTAAATAGTCAGTTTGTCAGCACCGAAAAAGATGTCACGAACGGTCCATTTTGGAAACAAGCTGAAAATGTGGATATGGCAAAAGAAGCAGCGAAATATGTGCTGACTATTCTCGTGCTGATGTATTTATTTTTTGGTTACCTAAAACCCATTTTATGGAAAATAATGGGCAAAAAAACCAAAGCAGAAATCAAACAAGAATTAGCGCTTGAAAAAGAAAAACAAGAGGCTATTGAACGTGAAAAACAACTGGAACGTGAGCGCGAAGAAGCCGGCGGCATAGATCAGATTAATGAAGATGGTTCTGTGGTTCACCTATCGAGTGAACAAGCGCAAGAAACCATCAGAGAAAAAGCCTCACAAATTTACGAAAAAAATCTGGAAGCGGCGCGTGAACTGGCCAAAAACGATCCTAAAATTGTCGCTAATGTAATTAAAAACTGGGTGAATGGCGAATGAGTGAGACTGGCTTACAAAAAGCATCTATCCTGATGCTAGCACTGGGTGAAGAAGGTGCTTCGGAAGTAATGAAGTATCTAGGCCCACGCGAAGTGCAAAAACTCGGCATGGCAATGGCGGGGATGAGCGCAATTCCACACGATAACGTGGCTACCGTACTTGAGTCTTTTTTAAGCGAGTCGGATGTCAGTTCATCCATGGGAATCGACTCCGATGAATACATTCGTAACATCTTGACCAAAGCACTCGGCGACGACAAAGCATCGTCCTTACTGAATCGAATTTTGGGCGGACGCGATGCAAGCGGTATTGAAAGCCTGAAATGGATGGATTCTCCTTCCGTAGCAGAATTAATTCGGAATGAACATCCACAAATTGTTGCCACCATCTTGGTGCATCTAGAACGCGATCAAGCCTGCGAAATTTTAAATCAATTTACCGAGCGTTTACGGAATGACGTGGTATTGCGCATCGCCACCCTTGACGGGATTCAACCAACCGCGCTACGTGAACTCAATGATGTGCTCACCAAATTATTGACCGGCAATGAAAGCCTGAAGAAAAAAACCATCGGCGGCGTCCGTGCTGCAGCAGAAATTCTCAACTTTATGGGTGGAGAAAACGAATCCTCTGTTATGGAAAATCTGCGTAACTACGATGGTGATATGGCAGAAAAAATTATGGATGAGATGTTTGTGTTCGACAACATCATGGAAATCGATGATCGTGGTATTCAATTACTGCTACGTGAAGTCCAGTCAGATACCCTGATCATCGCGTTGAAAGGTGCAAACCCAGATATGCGTGAAAAAATCTTTAAAAATATGTCGCAACGCGCCGCTGAAATGATGCGAGACGATCTGGAGTCTAAAGGCCCAGTTCGCTTATCCGAAGTGGAAGCACAACAAAAAGCCATCTTGGTGATTGTGCGTCGCTTAGCCGATGAAGGTCAGATCGTGTTAGGCTCAAAAGGCGGGGAGGATGCGTTTGTCTGATAGCATTAATAAAGGGCAGCTTTCCGCCTATCAGCGTTGGGAAATGACCTCATTTGAGGAAAAACCAATCCCGGTAGTCGACCCTACTCCTGTGATGAGAGCGCCGCTACCCAGGGTCAGCGCGCAAGAAATCGCGCAAATTAAAGAACAAGCCCGTCAGGAAGGTTACGCCACCGGACTGGAAGAGTCACATCAAATCGGCTACGATGCAGGTCTGCTGGATGGGCAAGAAGCATTGCAACTCCAACAAGACACATTTGAAATGCTAACGAAGCAGTTTATTGCTACCCGTCGGACTGCCGATCAGGTACTGGCACAAGATGTGTTGGATTTCGCCCTGCATTTTACCCAAGCCATGTTAAAGCACGCCCTGATTATTGACCCTGCACTGGTGATTCCAATTATCCAACATGCCATCACCACCCTGCCATCAATACAACAACCAGCCCAATTATTTCTCCACCCAGACGATGCTCATCTGGTGCGGCATAAAATCGGTTCTGAACTAAGCGCAAGTGGTTGGAGCATCCTCAACGACGGACAACTCCACCGAGGCGACTGTCGCATTGAAACGGCCAACAATCAAATTAATGCCACACTGCGCACCCGCTGGGATCAATTAATTGCACCACTGGGATGCGATACGTCATGGTTATCTAGCTCGACCAGAACAGTAGTCGATCAAGCAACCGATGCCGCTGCTACGGCAGTGAGCAATAATACCAGCGACAGTCTATGACAGGCACCTCCGCATCACCATCAGCAGCAGAACCAGGTACAATTGATCTGTGCCGGAACTATCTTGAGAATGCCAAAATCGCCGTCAGCGGCGCTGAAAATCTGGATGTCGGCGGTCGCATCACCCGAGTAAACGGGCTGGTTATCGAAGCGATCGGGATTAAATTGTCATTGGGCAGTGCCTGTATCATCCCTTTATCTAATGGCGATCAAATCGATGCTGAAGTTGTCGGATTCGACAATGAAAAATTATTTTTAATGCCACAAAGTTCGGTTGAAGGTATTCTTCCCGGTACGGCAGTACTTCCCGTCAGAACCGTCAGCACCATTAGCTTCGGCAAATCAGCACCACGTCTTTTGCGCCGTGCAGTTGACCGTACACGTCATCTCCCAGTTGGTAATGAATTGTTGGGAAGAGTACTGGATGGCGCGGGGCGACCATTAGATACACTGGGACCACTCAACACAACACATACCGCGCCACTAAGTGCGCGATGGGTGAATCCACTCAATCGTTCACCGATTACGGATATTCTGGATGTCGGCGTACGCGCTATTAACGGTGTACTTACGGTTGGACGTGGTCAGCGTATGGGTTTATTTGCCGGCTCTGGCGTCGGTAAAAGCGTATTACTCGGCATGATGGCACGTTATACCAGTGCCGATGTCATTGTCGTGGGTCTCATCGGCGAACGTGGTCGTGAAGTAAAAGAATTTATTGAGCAAATTTTGGGGACGGTTGGACTAGCACGTTCGGTAGTCGTAGCAGCACCAGCAGATACACCACCTCTGATGCGACTGCAAGGGGCTGCTTATGCCACTACCATCGCTGAATTTTTTCGGGATGAAGGAAAAAGCGTACTACTGATCATGGATTCACTTACCCGCTATGCCATGGCACAACGTGAAATCGCACTGGCCATTGGTGAACCGCCTGCAACGAAAGGCTATCCTCCATCCGTATTTGCCAAGTTACCGGCATTAGTTGAGCGTGCGGGCAATGGCCAAACTGGTGGTGGTTCGATTACCGCATTTTATACTGTACTCACGGAAGGCGATGATCAGCAAGATCCTATTGCCGATGCCGCACGCGCTATTTTGGACGGTCATATCGTACTCAATCGTGCACTTGCCGATGCCGGCCACTACCCAGCCATAGATATTGAACAGTCTATCAGTCGGGCCATGCATAATATCGCGGCACCAGCGCACCAAAAAGCGGCACGCAGACTAAAACAATTGGTGTCTCGCTACCAGCGCAGTCGCGACCTGATTAGTGTCGGCGCCTATGCGGCTGGCACGGATCCGGTGTTGGATGAAGCTATTCGGCTTAACACCAAAATCGAGCATTATCTGCAACAAAGTATTCAGGAACGTTCAGGCATTCACGAGAGCTTGACTGAACTTACCGCCTTATTCTGAGGTTTGATTTCGTCTTCATCGCTGTATAGTAACGTTGTACCGTGTTAATATTGCTTTAGAAAAATCCCAAGTCGGATTTCCCAAGGACGATGTTGACATCCACGACTTATTTCGACAGCCATCATGCAACCTTCTCCTATTTCTGTTTTAATTGAACTGGCGCAAAAAGCCACGGACGACGCGGCCATTAGGTTGGGTGCAGCCAATCGCGCTATCGGTGAGCTTGAAAAAAAACTGACGCTACTCGAGCAATACCGCGAAGATTATCGCCAGCGCCTCCAAGATGGTATGCAGACTGGGTTAAGCATACAAAATTTACGCAATTTTCAATTATTTTTAGACAAAATTGATCAGGCAGTCAATGGGCAACAACAACTAGTCCGTGACGCGGAACAGCGCCGACTAAAAGAACAAATCTGCTGGCAAGAAAATGAACGCAAACGCATGTCATACAAAACCGTAGAACAGCGCGCTGAAAAAACCCTGCAACAAAAGGAAGCCAGACGCGACCAAAAACAAACAGATGAACACGCAAACCGGCTCCTGTTTTACAAGAACTAAACAATAAGGAAGGGCTTTACCATCATGAGTACCATTAGTGTCCCATCCACTCCCGTCATTAAGCCTGTCGGCAGCACAACACCGGTGCTTGCGAACAACGTCACGACATCCTATTCCTCAGCACAATCTCAGGGGGGATCATTTTCGCAAATATTAGCACAAGAAGTCAGTGCAAAAAATCCCGCATACACCAGCGCATCCCAACAACAGTTACAGTACAAAGCGCAAACTGCCAATCAGCAGTCAGCTAATGCAACAGCGAGCCCTCCTTCCTCTGATTCAGGAACGACCAATAACACTAGCCGCAGCGACACCAGCAGCAACACAACGACGCAAAGCACCGCATCAACACCAGCAACGAAAAAAAATACACAAAATAGCACCACGACATCGTCTGATAGCGCAACCTCAGGCAGCAACAATAGTAGCGCATCGGCTACCGTCACGGATACCAGTGCGGCAGCAGCAGCGGCAGCCGCCACCGCACTAGCAGCGAGCAATAACGCAACGACAGCATCCGCACTCGCCTCTGGCGCGCAAAATACGGCAGAAAATGCAATTAATACTGCAACGACAACGGCAAACGGACAGAATTTTGCGCCACAATTAACGGCACAAACTGCCACGGCAGCAGCATTACAAATTGCAGCGCAAGCCGCATTAAAATCAAACAGCAAAATCAGTGCACTAATCACATCAGCCAACCCGTACTCTGCAACAGCCACGAAAGGCGGCATGGCCAACGCCAGCAATACCATCCCAAGCGTATTGACTAATGCAACATCGCCGATCACTGACGTGGCACAACTTTCTGCTCAAACAAACACAGATACAGCTGCGAACCTGTCCGCCGCGCTATCCGGCGATAGCTCAGGGCAAGCGAATGCCTTATCGGCCAATTTAGCATCCTCTTTGAGCGCATTAACAGCGAAATCGGACACACCTAGCGCATTAACACCGGAACAAATGGCAGCGATGTCTCCCTTACAGATGACGGCGAATCAACCCTTGGCAAGCAGTGATAAATTAACGCCAAATGTTGGCTCACCCGCTTGGGATCAGGCCTTAGGCACCAAAGTCACCTGGATGGTCGCAGGCGGACAGCAAAATGCAACGCTTAACCTAAATCCACCGGACCTAGGACCAATGCAGGTGGTCATTAATGTGACTAATGCCCACGCCAACGCCAGTTTTACAGCACATCAACCCGAAGTCCGAGCTGCGCTTGAAAATGCCATTCCCAAATTACGCGAAATGCTCGGTCAGGCAGGCATTCAACTAGGGGAATGTTCCGTTGGTGGCCAGCAAGCCCAATTTCAACAACAGAACCCCTCGTCATCCCAGCAAACCAACTCAGGACGCACTAGCAATGCCAGCCTAAGTGACAGCATTGGTGGCATTGCGGGCATCGTCGGGGATATCGGACCACGAACAGGGTCAACTCAGCGTGGGAATGGATTAGTCGATACCTTTGTTTAAAATTCAGGATAATTCACCTAATGATTTCGTTTGAAGCACGATTTAAACAATGGATCCTGTGATTTAACGGTAAAATAACGGTAAAATTCGTTTCGTTTTTCACCCAAAGGAAATCAGATGTCCAAAGCTCCACCAAAAAAAGAGAATGCGCCGGATGCTGCAGGTGGCGGATCCAAAAAGAAAAAACTGATCATCATTATTGTGTTGGCAGTTGTCTTATTGGCTGTCGCTGGTGGTGGTGCATTTTTCTTTTTGGGCAAAAAGAAATCAGGGGACAAAAAAGAAACACAAAAAGCAGAAGATCCGGGCAAGCCCCCTATTTTCATGAGCATGGATGCGTTTACGGTGAATTTGCAATCCGATGCTGGCGACAAATATTTACAAGCAACGATTTCACTGCAAGTTCCAGACGAAGAACAAATTGCAATAATGAAAACAAATATGCCGCAATTGCGGAGCCGCTTGTTGCTATTGCTTTCAGGAAAAAATGCAGCTGAGATTATGACAACCGAAGGTAAAGAGCAGTTAACTGACGAAATTACAGAGCAAGCGAAACTATCATTCGCACCCGATGGACCACCTCAAAAAATACTTGGCGTGTTTTTTACGTCCTTTGTTATACAGTAGCGTATACAGTAATAACGCCAGTTTACTCAACAATGGTCTAACACTATGTCTGATAATTTCCTTTCCCAAGAAGAAGTTGATGCCCTTTTAAAAGGAGTCAGCGGGGATCAGGACGAACAAGAATCGCAAGAAGATACCAGTGGTGTTCGCACCTATAATCTTGCGACGCAAGAACGCATCGTTCGCGGGCGGATGCCGACGCTGGAAATTATCAATGAACGTTTTGCGCGTTTATTGCGTATCGGACTATTTAATTTTTTACGCCGTAGTGCCGAGGTATCAGTCGGTACGGTGCGGGTTTCCAAATACAGTGAATTTATTCGCAATCTGGTAGTGCCAACAAATTTAAATTTGGTTCACATGAAGCCGTTGCGCGGTACGGCATTAATTGTACTGGATCCTAATCTGGTATTTTTGCTGGTCGATAATTTATTTGGTGGTGATGGTCGTTTTCACACACGGGTCGAAGGTCGCGATTTTACTCAAACAGAACAACGCATCATTTTACGCATTTTAGACATTTTGTTTGATACCTATTCAAAATCCTGGGAACCCGTATTCCCGATTGAATTTGAGTATATTCGTTCTGAAATGAATACCCAGTTTGCGAATATTGCGACACCAAACGAAGTGGTCGTATCGACCACATTCACCATTGAATTAGGCCCCGTCAGCGGCGAAATGCACATCTGTATGCCGTATGCCATGATCGAGCCGATCCGCGACATCCTGACATCCAGTTTGCAAGGTGAAACGCTGGAAATTGATAAGCGCTGGGTTCGATTAATGACACAGCAGATTCAAATTGCTGAAGTTGAGCTGGTGACGGATTTGGGACACACCCAAATGAGTTTAGGCGATATTTTAAATTTAAAAGTGGGCGACATTATCCCGCTCTCAATACCCGAAATATTGTGTGCCAAAGTAGATGGCACCCCAGTAATGGACTGTAAATATGGTGTATTCAATGGCCAATATGCACTCAAAGTTGAACGCCTGATTTCATCCAGTGGCTCGGAGCTGCCACATGAACTCTCCCCCGACGTACCTGTATCACAATAACGTTGTTATTTTTAGCACTGACCCGCAGCACCAAGAGGAATTTACAGTATGGATGAGAATCTCGACGAAAGCGAAAGTTCACCGATCAGCGAAGATGATTGGGGTGCTGCCATAGCCGAACAGGAACAAGCTGACAAGGCCGCCGCTGCAGCTGCTGCGGCGGCGGCACCACCAGCTCCGGCGCCGTCTGTTTTTCAGGAATTCAATCCAAAAAACATCAAAACGAATGCGCCGAATGATATTGACTTCATTCTGGATATTCCAGTACAACTGACGGTGGAGTTAGGGCGTACTAAAATTGCCATTAAAAATCTACTTCAACTGGCGCAAGGCTCAGTGGTTGAACTGGATGGTTTAGCAGGTGAACCAATGGATGTCTTGGTCAATGGTTGCTTAATTGCACAGGGCGAGGTCGTGGTGGTTAATGACAAATTTGGTATCCGTTTAACTGATATTATTACCCCTGCCGAACGCATCCGTAAATTAAACAAATGAAACTGGCTCCCTCTTTACTCCCGACAAGCCTACTTTGCTTATTATTTCTTACTTTGAATACCAATGTGCTCGCCAGTATTGCCAATAACGCCATAGACCACACCAACAACAGCACGCAAAGTCAAATTGTCACTACACATCCTAATGTACCGACGGTATCGTTAGTAGTACCGACAACAGCACCAACAACAACAATCACAGCACCAGCGCCATTAGCAGCGTCTGTCATTGCAACAGCCACACCAGCGTCTGTCATTGCAACAACTGCCATGGCTAGCGCACCAGCAATAACACCACTGCCAGCATCGGCGGCGGCAGCGTCTTCTGCCAACACCGGATCTGTACTAACTACCACGCCGCACCTACGTGATGTTAGTAGTATAAATACCAGTGCACCGGGTAATTTACTGCAAGTAATTGTCAGTCTGATGCTCGTCTTAGGCGTGTTATTTGCTGCCAGTTGGGCAGTGAAAAAATGGGGAATTCGCGGGATTGCCAGCGGATTACCGGTACGCATAATTGGTGCCATCAGCATCGGCAGCAATCAACGAATTGTCGTACTCGAAGCAGGCGAATCTTGGATTGTACTGGGCGTGACCCCCCAGCAAATTTCAACGATTACCACTTTACCCAAACAAGAAAGCAGTAGCGCCAGCAAACCGGATTTTTCGGCATGGCTGCACCAGTCCCTTGAAAAGTACCATGTTAAAAAAACCTGAATATGTTCGCTTACGTCGTATAGCGTTTCCCTTAGCTGGAGCCGGATTACTCAGCCTGCTTGCGTTAATTTGTCTCCCTGCCAGCGCTCAGATAGCCGCCGTTACCAGCACCCCCGTCGCAGGTGGTGGTCAAAATTACGCTCTCAGCATACAGACACTGTTATTTTTAACATCTCTGTCATTTTTACCAGCGGCATTACTGATGATGACCAGTTTTACTCGCATCGTCATTGTACTTTCCTTGCTGCGACAAGCACTGGGAACCCAAAGTTCCCCGCCAAATCAGGTAATTGTGGGTTTATCGTTATTTTTAACCTTATTTGTCATGAGTCCCGTCATCGATCGCATTTATCAGGACGCGTATGTTCCGTTCAATGACAATAAGATCAGCATGTCCGAGGCATTGGATAAAGGCGTAGCACCACTCAAGCAATTCATGATGAAACAGACGCGCCAAACTGATTTGGCGCTCTATATCAAACTATCTCGATCCCCTGCCCCCCAAAGTGCTGATCAGGTGGGTCTTACGGTACTCATACCAGCATTTATCACCAGCGAATTAAAAACAGCATTCCAGATCAGCTTCGCTATTTTTATCCCATTCCTGATTATTGACATGGTGGTCGCCAGCGTATTAATGTCTATGGGGATGATGATGGTGTCACCCTCAACGGTATCGCTTCCATTTAAGCTGATGTTATTTGTGTTAGTCGATGGGTGGCAATTATTAATCGGCTCGCTGGCACAAAGTTTTTATTAACGAAAGAGAAGAGCGCACACTATGTCTCCAGAATCCGTCATGTCCATGGGTCGTCAAGCGATGGAAATCACGCTAATGATTGCTGCCCCGCTGCTGCTGGTCGCGTTGGTTATCGGGTTGACCGTCAGTATATTTCAAGCAGCCACCCAGATTAATGAAATGACACTCTCCTTTATTCCCAAGCTAGTCGGCATATTTCTCACGCTGGCACTATTGGGCCCATGGATGTTGACCATTCTGACCGACTATATGCGTGCTATGTTCACCGGCATCCCCGGCATGATCAGTTAATGTGACAAATAAGTAGACAAATGAAGTTCACAAACTAAGCCGGCATCCATACTGATGATCCATATCACCACTGCCCAACTTTATGTTTGGGTCAATGCATTTATCTGGCCGCTGACACGGATTCTTGGCTTAATAGCGATCGCACCTGTATTTGGCAATTCGGCCATTCCGGTCACAATCAAAGTCAGTTTTGGGGCGATGCTAGCCATATTGGTTGCTCCTACACTGAGCAATCTACCCGTCATCGATCCTCTCTCGTTACCCGCCATTGTAATTCTGTTTGAGCAATTTATTATTGGGGTGGCGATGGGATTTACCATGCAGCTCATATTTGCAGCATTCGAAACGGCAGGATCACTGATCGCCAGTTCGATGGGGTTGGGTTTTGCGACTTTTTTTGACCCTACGTCCAAAGGAACAACATCAGCCATGAGCCAATTTATGACACTCTTAGCTACGATGTTATTTTTAGCATTAAATTTACATTTAGATTTACTATCGACGCTCGTGGATAGTTTTACCACCTTACCGATTGGCACCGGCACCACCAATGGCCAGTATGCCGATATGTGGCTGCATCTGGTGCTATCTGGCTCTGTCATTTTTTCTTCCGGCGTACAACTGGCGCTCCCACTGATCACCGCCTTGCTAATAACAAACATTGCTCTAGGTATTTTGACCAAAGCGGCACCGCAACTCAACATTTTTGGGATTGGCTTCCCTATTACGATGGCCGTCGGTTTTTTGATGTTGTTAGTAATCATTCCCTACTTCGCCCCACCTATTACTCAATTACTTGAGTTTGGGATACGGCATGCAGCGTTGCGCTAGCAGGTGTACAGAGAAGCAACGCTTACGGCAACATACTCATCAACGACATTTGCGAGGTGCTAGCAAAGGCTTTTTGTGCTGCTTGGTAGGTAAATTGTTCCAGTGATAATTGACTGATCGCCTGTGCGTAATCGGTATTTTGCAATGTAGAAATCGCTGAGGCGTTATTGAGGGATTCTGAACTGCCCACCGAATTTAAATTAGTAATTTGCTGCATCGAATCACCAAAACCAGCGCGTGCTGTCAGCACATTTGAGAGTGATTTTTGGATATTAGCATTTGCTTGCGCCAAACTATTGGCTAGATTAGTATGATCGCCGGCGGTTGTTACCGGTTGATTTAATGCAGTAATAGCGTCATTTAAGGTTTGAAAGATGCTTTGGTTACCCGATTGCACCGCAAACGCATCACCGGCAGCAGGTGCCGTAGTCGCAGGCGCCGTTGCTGTCGTTCCATCAGAAACACTAATTGAGATCCCATCAAACGTAATCGGTGAACCGCTAGTATAGGTATTGGCAGTAGAAACGGTCGCGCCAGTCGTTGTATTAGTTACATTGTAGCTGGATGCAGAAGTAAAATTAATACTGTAATTATTACCGGTCAAGGCGGCTGCATTCGACACTGTCCCCGCCGAAATCGTCGCGGTTGAGGTATTGTTCGCATTGACCGTTCCAAAAAAGGAACTGGTCGAGGTCGCGATATTACCAAAAATATTACTCCCTACATCACTCAATGCTACATTTTGTGCAGTATCCACTTGCACGGTGCGCTGCCCTTGATCACCGTTATAGGTCGCACCACCCGGTGTTTCGGTATAAGGCGCTGTACTGGAGGAATAGCCAGCGAATAAATAGTTACCATTTTGGTCGGTTGAATTAGCCAAACCAACCAATTGATCCAGACTACTTTTTAATCCAGTTGCAACCGTCGCCCGATCAGAGTTCGATAAGGTTCCATCACCCGCCTGCACAATTTTTGATTCTAGACTTTGTAACTGGTTAGTCACACCAGACAAGGCACTATCTGCCATAGCAAGTGAATTATTGGCATTGGTACGATTAACCCCCAATTGGGTATTAATTGAACCAGTTTGGGTCAAATTCAACACCTGCGCCGCCGCTGCTGGATTATCAGAGGGATTTGTCAAGGCGATGCCGCTATCAACTTGTTCAATCGAACTGGCAATCGCTGACTGCATATTATTAAAGCTATTGACCGCCGTTTGATAAACACTACTTGTACTGATGCGCATATTATTCTCCGTCTATCCGTCTACCCGACTATCAGTTGATCGCCAAAATGGATGCGAACAGTTGACTCGCAATCTGAATCATTTTACCCGAAGCCTGATAAGCTTGTTGATATTGAAGCAAATTCACGGTTTCCTCATCCAGATTCACTCCTGATGAAGATGACTGCGTTGCTTGTGCCTGTGTCAGCAAATTGGTTTCTGTGGTCCCTGTCGAGGTCAATTCACTGGTAGTATTACCGACCTGATTGACCATTTGCGAGTAAGCGCCCTGAAATGTGGTGGTACTACCATCCAGCGTATTTTTTGTTTGAAGCCCCGTTAAGAGCAAGGCATTCCGACTATCACCAGTTCCCTTGGTGTTCGCACCGATGGTAAAGGTATCGGCATCTGCCGGCGTCCCGGTAAATCCCACCGTCATATTACTAAAGCTCAACGACACCCCATTTGTATATGGCACGGGTGTACCTGCCGGATACGTTGTCGGCGTACCATTCGTTGGCGTTGCCACAACACTGACGCCAGCCGGAAATCCGGATAATGTCTGGGTCGCGGCGCTGTATGTCAGCGTGATTGGCGTGGCGACGGCTGTGGGCACGTAACCCGTCGATACTGAACCAGCACTAATAACACCGGTCCCAGTATTGGTCGTCGATGTCGTGGTCAAAATTGGTGCGGCAGCAGCAACAGCGTTGGGATCTGTCGTTGCCACATTGAATCCACTAGCACCGGCATAAGTAGGTCGCACTAAAAAGGTGTCACCTGCAGCCGGAGTTCCCGAAGTTAAATTAACACTGACCCCATCTGCTGTGACCGGCAATGTCGCAGAGGAAGCTTGCACCGTATTATCGGATAACCGAGTTAAGGTGTAATTCGTACCGTCATATTTGAGTGAATAATCGCTAGTCGTCAGGGCACTGGGATCGGTAATTGTCGCGCCAACCGCACCCGTACCCTGATTATTTGCATTGGCATCCACCACGGGAGTGCCGACGGTAAATAAATTCCCCCCCATAGTTCCGGTTAAATTTTGACCTAGGGCGTTTTGCGCATTCACCGTCGAAGCTATACCAATCGCAACCTGACCTAAGGAACTTTGAATCGCATCCAGAGAATTCGACCGAAAGGCAAACAATCCACCCAAGGTTCCGCCAGGTAAGCTACTTTCACCAATCGGCACTGCTTTCCCATTCACACTATATGCAACTTCGGTATTATTCGGATTGGATGCAGAAGTAACTGTTTGTAGGGTATTTGCCGTACCGCCTAATACCAAGGGTTGACCGTTACCAATAAATACATTGTATTGATTACCTTCAGTCACCACCGATACCTGTGTTTCCTGGCTTAAATTAGCTACCAGTAAGTCACGCTGATCAAGTAAGCTATTGGGCGGTTGTCCGTTCACACTTTGGGCGAGTTGGATCGCCGAATTCACTGAGGCAAGTTGCTTTGCATCATTGTTAATGGTCGTAACTTCTGTCCCGATTTGGGTATTCACACTTTGGCGCGTTTGATCTAATTGGGTTTGCAAGGATTGAAATCCCGAACTCAAGGTTTGCGCTGCAGCCACCACGGATTGACGCGTCGGAATATCGGAAGGATTTGACGCTAAATTTTGTAAAGCAGTAAAATAAGATTGAATATCAGGCGACACGCCGCCAGAAGAATTAGCAATCATATTATCAATTGGTGTTATTTGATTGCTATAACTAGTAATTTGACTGGATGCCGATTGGGCCGTAGAAATTTGTTGGCCCAACAGTGCACTATAATTGCGGGTGATGGTCGAAACCTGCGTACCTTCGCCAAGATAACCAAAAGAAAATGCTTGTGCCGGAGCAGCGGTTTGCACCACGCTTTCGACGTTATAACCAGCCGTGCTGGCGTTGCTAATATTTTGCCCAGTCGTCGTAATCCCTATCTGCGCAGCCGCCAAACCGGATTGTGCGACTTGAAATATATCCATGCCCATGATAGTGCTCACTCAAAATGCTATAATTTATTTTCGGCAGAAAACGGCATTTCTTTAATAGAAAGACGATTTTCTTCGTTATTCAGTTCAATTTGTATGTTAAAAGCAGTAATCCCTTATACCGACAATGACGTCGTAATCACGCGCATAACTTTATCGGCATAATGCGGATCAGTGGCGTAACCAGCTTTTTGCAATCCTTGGGCAAACCCATAGGCATCTTTGGCATTCGCCACCACATTCTGATAACGCTGATTATTTTTAAGTAAATTAGCATAATCCTTGAATGCGTCACAGTAATTGTCATAGGCCCGAAATTTTTCGACTTTTTTCGTAGCGACACCATTAACGTATTCTGTTGTCACGGCATTGACGACGCGACCAGTCCAATTTTTACCAGCTTTAATACCAAACAAATTATGCGTCGGTTGCCCGTTAGCGCCTGCAATTTCATGACGACCCCAACCACTTTCCAGTGCAGCCTGTCCCAACATGAATTTTGCAGGGATACCGGTAGTTTGACTGGCTTCCTCAGCATAAGCTGCTAATTTTTCTTGAAATACTTTCACATGTGCTTTGGTGGTATTGAGCTCCGGTTGCGTAGCTTTCATTCCTTTGACGAGTTGTGCAATTGAGTCAGAATCAGCAATGCCGGATGTGGCCGTCGCTGTGCCAGATGAGGCACCAGACGACGCACCTGCCGCCCCCCCCCATCCATTCAGACTGCTTTGTGGTGACAACGAAGTCGTCAGCGGTGGCTTCACACCAGCAGCACCCATCATTTGTCGCTCCAGTACCTCGGCTAAACCAATTCCACGTCCTGCAATTTTTTGACTTAATTGCTGGTCTAGCATACCGGTAAAAGTCTTACTGGCCTCAGTATCAAATGGTCCATCCTGCGGCGTAGCATCACGCATAGATTTCATCATCATATTCACAAACATCGCCTCAAATTGCTTGGCCGAAGCCTTAATTGACTCTGGTGAATTTTGTTGGGTCGACAAACGCAAATCATTGAGCGAACGCGCATCAGCCGCCAGCTTATTGCTTACATCATTTGCTGCTATCATGATCGCTTCCTCTTTTTGTAGGGACTTACGAAAAACTGCTCCAGCGGCGTTATTACCTCCTAGCCGTACAAAAGTACTGTCTTCGTCGGCATGCCTTGCTGGAACAATTTTGCGTAAGTCCTAAGTAAATTTATACAAAACTGCTCCAGCGGCGTTATTACCTCCTAGCCGTACAAAAGTACTGTCTTCGTCGGCATGCCTTGCTGGAACAATTTTGCGTAAGTCCCTTGTGAATGATTAGATGATTTCTAATTCTGCCCGTAATGCGCCCGCTACTTTCATTGCCTGTAAAATTGCCAGTAAATCCTGTGGTGTTGCACCAATTGAATTCAGTGCTTTGACCACTTCCGCCAGCGAGACCCCTGCTTTTAATAACACCACGAGTCCAGGATCTTTTTTAATGTCAATTGTCGCGTTTTGCGTTGCTGCAGTTTGTCCCGCCGCCAGTGCATTCGGTTGACTTACGCCATTATCGGCACTAATCACCACCGATAAATTTCCATGGGCAACTGCACAGGTATCCAACGTCACAGCTTGATTCATCACAATCGAGCCGGTTCTACCATTCAAAATTACTTTCGCCGCCATTTTTGCCGGAATGACGTCGACGTTTTCCAAATTACCTAAAAATGCCACCCGTCCACCACTATCCACTGGTGCATGTACCTGAATCACACGTCCGTCTAAGGCAACAGCGGTATCCGCACCAAAACGTTGATTCAATGCACTCACCACCCGACTCGCTGTCGAAAAATCAGCGTCATTCAGTTCAAGTTGTATTGTATCGCCTTGCCCCACCGTGGTAGGAATAGCCCGTTCGACAGTAGCACCCGCAGAAATACGCCCCACACTTAGATGATTGATCTGTGCCTTGCTCCCCGCCGCAGCAGCGCCAACGCCACCCACTAACACATTACCTTGCGCCATCGCATAAATCTGATTATCAGCACCTTTCAATGGCGTCATCAACAAGGTGCCGCCAGAAAGACTTTTGGCATTTCCCATGGATGAGACCGTGATGTCCAATAACTGTCCCGGTTGCGCAAACGGCGGCATACTACTCGTCACCATCACGGCCGCCACATTTTTTAACTGCAAACTGGTCGCAGCCGGCATCGTGACGCCTAATTGTTGCATCATGCTAATAATACTTTGCACTGTAAATGGGGTTTGCGTAGTCTGATCGCCACTACCATCCAAGCCCACTACCAAACCATAACCGAGCAACTGATTTTGCCGAACCCCGGCGATCCCCGCCAAATCTTTCAAGCGCTCTGCATGCGCGGATGCGGCACTGAACATCAGTAACATCAGCAACGTGCGTATGACGAGGCTTTTCATAACAATTCCCATTCTGTTCATATCATCAACTACGATTACATCGGTGCAAAACTCAAGAAATACCGGGTCAACATCGACATCATGTCGGAGCTATCCACATGGGTATTGGAACGATATTCAAACTTTGCATTCGCCACCTGCGTTGAGGCCACCGTATTGCCAGTGGCAATCGTCGAAGGTGACACCAAACCAGAAAATCGAACAAATTCGGCTCCTTGATCAAAGGCAATCTGTTTCTCTCCGCTAACCACCAGATTTCCATTCGATAATACTTCAATCACATTCACAGCAATAGTACCGGTAAAGGTATTACCAGAACTGGCAGCCCCTTTTTGGGTCTGACTATTATTCGAGGTTGTGGCCAAATTTAATCTGCCCGTTGTGGCTGCCGTAGCGCCAAGCAACGATGGCGCAGCGAAATTCACACCACCCGCTTTACTTGATGAATTTGCCGCTGTTTTACTGGTCGTGGTATTTTCACTAATGGTAATAATCAGTGAATCACCGACCGCACGTGCGCGAACATCTTCAAACAAAGGACGATATGCACCAGTCTGAAATATCGATCCATTACCAGCACGATCAGCCAACGCTGGCACTTTCGGCATAGCGGTCATCGGCTGCTGCACAATCGGTTTAGGTACGACAGCGCACCCGGCCAAATCAAGTACACCAAGCACACTGAGAACACAAACCAGCAGCGCCACACTACTTTTATCAGCAACGAATCTGCTTATTAACATGGTATCCGGCATCCGTAAGCTCATCACAGACCTCTTTATTCAATTAAAAATCACCACTAGCCCAGCAACATTACATTTGTACTAGTTTTTGCAACATCTCATTCGATGTAGTAATCGCTTTACTATTCATCTCATACGAACGTTGTGTTTGTATCATGTTGACTAACTCTTCTGCCACATTCACGTTCGAGGTTTCCACATAATTTTGCATTAATGTCCCTGCACCATTCGTTCCCGGCGTCACGGTATTACCATTACCAGAAGAACCCGTTTCCAGATACAAATTCTCACCAACGGACTGCAGACCAGCCGGGTTCACAAACGTTGTCAATTGCAAGGAACCGATCTGCACTGGCAATTGGGAACCTGGTTGCGTAATCGACACAGTGCCATCACTGCCAATAGTGAGGGATGTCGCTGTCGCAGGGATCGTCATGGATGGTTGTATTGGGTAACCACTTGAGGTCACGACTTGCCCCTGATTATCCAGTTGCAAAGAACCATCCCGGGTATAGGCAGTCGACCCGTCTGGCATTAACACCTGTAAAAAACCAGCGCCGTTAATTGCCACATCTTTGGCATTACTGGTTAGCTGCGGATTACCTTGAGTAAAAATACGCTCTGTCGCCACCGGACGCACCCCCAAACCAACCTGCAATCCGGTCGGAAGCTGAGTTTGTTGCGAGCTTTGCGCACCTGGCTGGCGTATAGTCTGATACATCAAATCTTCAAATACGGTGCGTGTGCCTTTAAATCCATTCGTACTCACGTTGGCCAGATTATTTGAAATCACATCCATCTGGGTTTGCTGCGCATCCATGCCTGTTTTGGCAATCCATAATGAACGTATCATGCTAATTCTCCGGTTTATTGAGATAATTTCAACTTAATTTCAACTTAATTTACTGTGCCGCACTGGCTTCCTGCGACGATAACATCACCTTAGCTCAGGCTCAAAATCTGACTGGCTTTTTCATCATCACTTTGGGCGCTAGTCAATAATTTCATATGCATATCAAATTGCCGCGCCAGACTAATCATGCTCACCATGGATTCCACCACACTGACATTACTACCTTCGATTGCACCACCAACGACAGTCACGCCGGCATCAGCATCGGCTGCTACGCCATCTTTTGTACGGAACAAACCATCATCGCCACGCACCAACGTATTTTCAGGGGGATTGACCAATTTCAATCGAGCGATTAGCGTCCCATTTGCCACCTTATTCCCAGCTGGGATACTTGAAACGGTACCGTCTTTTGAAAATGACACTAATTCATCCGGTGGCAACGAGATGGTACCGCTATCCGAAAGCACACTTAATCCATCCTGAGTTTGCAACAACCCATTCGGATCGACCTTTAAACTCCCACTACGGGTATAAGCTTCCTTACCATCGGCCGTTTGCACTACCAACCAGCCACTCCCTTGAATCGCCACATCCAAAGGACGATCGGTCTGACGTATCCCCCCTGGTGACATGTCAGCGCCGATAGTTGAATCCACCACAAACGATTGCACCGGCAAATCCGTAGAGACCACTGGCACAGCACGAAATGAATCAAGCTGTGCCCGAAAACCATCGGTACTGGCATTCGCTAGGTTATGCGTCGTGGTATCCATTTGTTCCATAGTATGGGTACCGCTGGTCATGGCCGTATAAATTAATTTATCCATGATTAACGCAGCGTTACGAGGGTTTGCATAATCTGATCTTCAGTTTTAAGCGTTTGCGCGTTTGCCTGATAATCACGCTGCGCAGTAATCATGTCGACCAATTCAGCCGTCAAATCGGTATTCGAACTCTCTGTCGCACCAGATTGCAATGCCCCCAAGCTACCCGTCTCTGGCGCACCCACCAAGGCCGAACCGGATGTCGGAGATACGGCATATTGGTTACCACCAATCGATTCCAATCCATTCGGATTCACGAAATTGGCGAGTACAATTTGCCCCAACACCGCCGTTTGACCATTCGAGTACGTACCAGTAATATCACCGTTGGCACCCGCCGTAAAATTGGACAACTGTCCAGAAGTATACCCATCCTGAGTTTGCGCATTGACACCAACAGCAGAGCCGTATTGCGTTGTTCCCGTATACGCCATAGCCACTGTTTGCGGTGTTGTGGCACCGTTCGCGAGTGTCATAGAGAGAGGAATACTGAACGTAGTCGGGGTTGCGGGCGATGGTACGGGCGTTGAGCTTGCTGTATCCAACGAACCATCTGATTTAAATGCCAATGTAGCTACCGCCACTGGCGCTGCGGGCGGCACATACCCAACCGGAGTACCATCTACCGTCGCAAACACACTCCAAGTTGCTTCTCCGGTAGTTGCAGGAGCAACAGGAGCAGCAGGACCCGTGTTGACGTAATAAGTTTGTAGTGCATGACTATCACCCAGACTGTCATACACCGACACCGAGGTAGAGTAACTATAAGTTGTTGGATTTGTAGAGCTAAACGACGCGGCCGGCAATACAGGCAAGCGCGAATCGAGATTCAGCTCAGTGCCTACATTTTTCGTAGCAACTGGTGCCAAATTTGCGGTATTAATATTAATGTTCGTCGGCGATCCAGTATTTAGCACCCCTGTAGCCGTTGCCGAATATCCTTGCAAGTTGGCGCCAGTCGCGGTCACCAGATTTCCACTTTTATCCAACTGAAATTGCCCATTTCGGGTGTAGCTTAAGGCACCAGCTGTACTCACCTGAAAAAATCCTTTGCCATTAATCGCAATGTCTAGAGGATTGGTGGAAGTGGTAATTGTCCCTTGAGAAAAATCCTGCTGGGTCGCCGCTGTTTGCACGCCAATCCCAATATTCGACGCCCCTCCGCCATTCAACGAATTGGCATAGACATCGGCAAACTCTACCGAACCAGACTTATAGCCGACCGTGCTGGAGTTAGCGATATTATTCCCAATGATATTCAGCTGTGAGGTAGCTGAATCCAAACCACTTAATCCTTGTTGTAAAGCCATGACATTCTCCGGTTTATTAATTTAATTAAGGGCATTAAAGAATTTGCACTACATTGGCGATTGGTGTCACACCGACGTTTGTCACATTTAATTGCGGCCCGGCGGTTCCGGTAGAAACCGATCCTACCTGCCCAACAGATAACGCGGTCGAGGTCACCGAAGAAGTGCCATTCGCCGCAGACACAGTAAAGGTATATTGTCCATCTGGCGCGGTAGTTCCTGCAGTCGTCGCACCATTCCACGTCAAAGCAGAGACACCAGTCGGCAAACTACCGGCATTGATGGTATCCACTACCGCACCCGCTGAATTTGTCACTGTTACTTGAACATTACTCGCCGCCGATGCCAATTGCACACCAAACTGGCCAGTACCACTGCTTAAGGTCATAGAATTGCCTGGCACCACCACATTTTGACCAATTAAATTAGCTGCTTGCAAAGTTTGATTTGACTGATAACTCGCCATCATGCTGGTCATTGTGGTGTTGAGTTGATTAACACCTGTTACAGTTGATAATTGCGCCATTTGACTAGTGACCTGCGCGTTATCCATTGGATTCAATGGATCTTGATTCTGCATTTGCGCCACCAGCATCGACATAAAATTATTCTGTGATGCCGTCGCGGACGCTGCAGCACTGGTACCCGTGCTGCTGGTTCCCGAGGTGGAACTAGTACTGGAGCTTGGGTTCATTGTTGCCAACAATGACGTTGGCACGGATTGGATTGTGGTGGACATATTGAGACTCCCTCATTAGCTATAACTACTTCACTTTATTTATCTTATTTAACGTTAAATGAACCTTAACGCTACTGATTACTCTATTCGCTTCATCTTAACTTGTCCACCGACCATCTCATTGCGCTATTGTCAACGCTTTCAGCAACATAGTTTTCGCTGCATTCATCGTATCTACATTCGTTTGATAAGAACGCGAAGCTGAAATCATATTCACCATCTCATCCACAACATTTACATTCGGTGTCGCCACATAGCCATTAGCATCCGCTAGGGGGTGCTTTGGATCGTACATCAACTTGGGCGGACTCGCGTCCTCCACGACCTGTTGAACCTGCACTCCAGTTGCCGTTGTATCTGTCATCGGTACTGCAGCAAAAACCACTTGCTTGGAACGATATGGCTGACCATTGGAACTGGTAACACTATCCGCATTAGCCAAATTACTTGCAACCGCATTCAATCGTTGTGATTGGGCACTCATTGCTGAACCTGCCACGGTAAACACATCAAATAATGACATGTGACTCTCCTAAAAATGACCTAATGATGAACCCATTAACCTTGCAACACAGCCAGCATATTATGTATCTGTGAGGTGATCAGTGTGACGGTTGCCTCATAATGAAGGCCATTATCCGCAAATTCATTTCTCTCCTGATCCGTATCCACATCATTACCATCGATACTGCCTTGCCGATCATTACGGTACAACACATCCACACCACCATTAGCACCATTAACACCAGACTGGTGCCCCTGCGCCGTCGTCGCCAATGACAATGTCGCAGCAGAACTACCCTGCCCTTGCGTCATTTGTTTTAGCGCCGCGGAAAAATTAATATCCCGTGCTTTATAATTAGGCGTATCTGCATTAGCGATATTGGATGCCAACAATTCCTGACGCATCTCACGCAATTTCAATGCGGATTCAGGTAAACTTAACAGCGCATTTAATCCGTCAACCATACTTCCCCCTTTGCCGGCCCAAGCTTCGCAATCTATTTGACCGTTAATATGACAACTAATTTAGCAAAAAAGCATTCCCATCCACCAACCTAGCCTCATCATCAATAATCACGATGATAGCCACCTAGTTTTCACGCCATCCTTACACACCAGCTATTTTAGTTCCTTCACGGCAAATCTAAGGCCAGATAACGCTGGCAATCCACGCTCTATTCCGGCTTTCAATTCACCTATCTGTCGATAAAATAGCTCCATAGTTAATTTACTCAATGTATCAATTTAGAATTATTGGACCTATTTCCTCATGAGCTCAGCGATCCCTGCCATAGCCAACACGATAGCCCGCACCATCGTCAGTACCCTGATGATCAGCATCGCAGTGCTTTCATTGTCGGCGCACGGCGCAGAGAATATGAGTCCAGATACAAAACAAGATTTAGATCAGGTCAAACAGGTTGCAGAACACTTCTTAATGAAAGAAACAACGGGTTTAGCTGGCACCATTAAGATCAAAATGGGGGAGCTTGATTCACGATTGAGATTGGCTAATTGCGTTGCACTTGAAGCATTTTCACCTTCTGGCAGTCGACTTTGGGGAAAAACTACGGTTGGCGTACGCTGCACGGCACCACAAACCTGGACGGTATATATTCAAGGCTCGGTTCAAGTCTGGAGCGATTATTTTATCACTGCACATACAATTGCTCAAGGGCAATTAATCACAGAAAATGACATTACTGCGCTCAAAGGTGATTTAACTTCACTACCAAGCGGTATTGTGACGCAAGCCAGTCAGGCTATTGGGCACACCTCTGTGATGGCATTGTCCAGCGGATTACCGTTGCGTCAGGAAGGGCTCAAATTCCAACAAATTGTGTTACAGGGACAAACAATTCGCCTTATTTCGAATGGCGCCGGGTTTTCTGTCTCCACAGAAGCGCAAGCATTAAATAATGCAAGTGTAGGTCAAGCAGTTAAAGTAAAAACAACATCTGGGCAAGTGTTATCTGGAATTGCAAAAGCAGCTGGATTGGTGGAAATAGCGAACTAAGGTAAATAACGCACTCACTGAGCATAGTCACTCGTATCGGCGCCGCGGCATCGTTAGATAGCTTTTATCTAAGCCATTATAAAATGGTGCTAAAGTTTGGGACGAACATGCCGATAAGGTAGTTATAGATACCGATGAATTCCCCCAATTAAAGGTGACGTTGTGAAAATTACTAACACTCCATCGACAGATGTGCACACCATTTCGCCGCAGGGACGAACAGGTGCTGCTGGCTCTACCAATGAAACAACCAGCACTACCGATAACACAGTTGCAACAAATAGTGCCAGCACAAGTAGTGTAAATAGCACTTCCGCAGCAAGCACGTCATCAACACCAGCAGTCAATGTTTCTAGCATTTCGAGTCAGCTTCAAGCTGCGCAAGCAACCACCAGTAATAGTGTGTTTGCAACAAGTAAAGTGAATGAAATCAAATTAGCGATTTCTCAGGGTCGGTTTCAGGTCAATTCAGCAAAAGTGGCTGATGGTTTGTTAGACTCTGTCCATAGTTTACTCAATTCGCGCGGTCAATAGTTGCTGATAATTTAGGTTCTTCATCGCAATATTAAACGCTTTTATATCATGAACTCTTTATTAGTCTGCATACAACACGAAATCGCTGCTATGGCAGATTTAACGCAGGTATTAAGAGATGAGCAAAACTTATTAACGTTAGCGCCAACACTCCAAGTTACGCAAGATATTGCAATAAACACACGTCGAAAAAATCAATACATTGCCGAAATCAGCAGACGAAGCCAAGAGCGTAGGCAAGTATTGAGCAACGACGGCATCACTGAACCTGATTCAATACATCCGAACTGGCTACACACGCCCGAGCAACAACAGCACTGGGATGTGCTCATCCAAGCAACGCAGCAAGCCAAGGAGTTGAACCGCGTCAACAGTCTCCTCGTTACCAGACATATGGCACGCAACCAAGCCACCCTTGCGGTGTTATACCGTCACAATCTCAATGGCAACGGTTCTGGGATGTATGGCCCCAACGGCCAGGCCACTGGCAGTCGCCCTCGGATACCCAGTTACGCAGCAAAGTAAAGCCTATTTTTTACATTATTGGCATTAACACCACTTTTAATTGTTACATTTTGTGACTTGCATTATTCGCAACCATAATGCATGATTGTATACAAAATTAAATTACCACTTCCACCATATCAACAATCACGCGGTGGAACTGTATTTATGTAACAAATGCGATAACCAAATACGCAATAAATAAAGTGTGAAATGACAAGATTGAATGCGTTTATAAAGTGTAGTTTTTTAACCATTTCTAGTTTAGCTGTCTTTCCAGCCTACTGTGACTCTGGCGCAGAATATGGCATAGACACCCTAACAAAGCCACCATCAGCTTCCATTGTGGATATAAGTGAAGCACCTGATGGTTTATATGTTGGTTACTACCAAGAAGACCCCTTGACGAATCCGGAAGATCCTGTTCCTGGAACCCTGTATTTAACGATTTCAGGATCAAAGAGATCACAATTCGGCGCCATGTCATTTGCCTATGTTGGATGCCAAAGTAATAGTATAGCGACACTGACAGGCAACTCGGTTTCTGGTCACATCATGGGAAAATGGCATGGGGACATTGATGGTACTGCGCAATCAGGGGATTACCATGGGGTGTACGAACCCAAAAATCATCAGCTCAGTGGGACGTACACGAATTCAAAGGGAAAACAGTTTCTTGATCTACGCCCTTGCATCGAATATACCATTGCACCCAATGGCACATGGGAACTTTTTCCTGTAGTCCGAAATCCCGACATGCATTTTACGGTGAAGGTCATCGGTAAAACGGTCACGTGGAATGCACCCACCACAGCACAATTTTCCTTGCTCAGCATTATTGATTACGAAAATACCAAAACAACTGCACAACAAGCGATCGTATTCCAAAAAATCATCCCTGGAAACATCGGACGCTATACAGTTCCCGCCAATATTTTAATTTCAGGACGCAAATACATCGTGACGATAACCATGAATACCCAAGCCAATAAAATGCTTTTTTCTACCAGTATCATCACAGCAAATCAGCACTAAGGTGTTTTTTTAATGGCTGACTCTGCTGCCACACCACTGGCGGGTACCAATGGTGTAATAGCAGAGACTACGCCACTCGGTTGAACCGCCTCGGCTGGCGCAATAGGCACGTCTGTTTTCACATCAGGTAGCACTGACATAATCGTAATGGTAACACGACGATTTCGCGCCCTTCCTTCTAGGGTATCGTTGGAACCTACTGGTTTTTTAGGCCCTTGCCCTACCGCAGTCAGGCGTTCCTCAGGCACACCATGGTCGATAAACAAACGTACGACAGTGCCTGCACGGACGGCGGACAATTCCCAATTGGAGGGGAAATTAGTATTGCTAATTGGCACATTATCCGTATATCCTTCGACTTGAATTTCATGGTTATCGTTTGCCAGCAGAGAAGCTATCGCAGCTAAAGCCTGCGTTGATTCCGGTGCCAAACTAGAGCCTCCAGGTGCAAATAACACACTCGCATTAATTTCCACGGAAACACCGCGACTAGTTTGCGTTACACGGACTTTACCCTCGCGAATCAAAGGGGCTAATGCCCCTAGAATACCCTGTGCCAAGCCTGTCATTTTTTGACGTTCAACCTGTAACGCCTCTGGAACTCCCGATTTTTCCGGCACGACAAATGGTTTTCGCAATAGGTCAGGTTTAGTTAACAATTCACTTGTTTGCTGCGTTACTATTTTTTGCTCTTGTATTGGCAACAATTTGCCAAATGCACCAACCAACGACAACGAGACCATGCGGTATTTTCCTTCATTAACTGAAGAAACAGAGTACATCACCACAAAAAAAGCAAGTAACAGTGTAATAAAGTCGGCATAGGAAACCATCCAGCGATCCTGGTTATTCGGTTCCTCAATATGTTTTTTCCTGGCCATGAATCATGCCTTTACTAAGAATATTCCAGAACCGCTTAGCTTACCTTTAAACCGGCAACTAATTCTTCAATGACGCGTGCATTTTCACCTGCAGCAATACTAAAAAAGACATCCACTAACATTTCTTTTTTTGCCACTTCACTAGACACAATCTCTTTTAATTTACTGCTTATTGGCAAAAAAATAAGATTTGCTAATGCAACACCATAAATAGTGGCAACAAATGCGACCGCGATACCGCTTCCGAGTTTCGCCGGATCGGTCAAATTCTCCATCACGTGAATCAACCCCATCACAGCACCTAAAATACCGATGGTAGGAGAATACCCGCCAGCCGACTCCCAAATCCGCACAGCCTGACGCTCATACAGCTCGAATGCGTTAATATCATTTTCCAGTATTTCTTTCAATCGCTGCGGCTCAACACCATCGATCACCATCCTTAGCCCTTTGGCAACAAATGGATCTTTAGCGGCGCTCAAATGGCGCTCAAGACTTAAAAAACCTTCACGACGCGCAGTCACCCCCCAGGCTAATGCATCTCTGGTCAGGTATTTTTGATTATCTGGCGGCGATCTGAAAATCACACGCACCATTTTCATGCCACGTAAAAATACCGATAGCCTGCTTTGTAATAAAACGGCACCCATCGTCCCTGAAATGACAATAAAAAAGGCGGCTGGCTGCATTAATGAAGCAAACCGCCCACCCTCAAGCGCTTGGCCTGACAATACGCCAACCAGCGCTACCACTAATCCCGCTACGCTTGCCCAGTCCACGTTCTCTCTCTTAAATAAGCCCGAAGTCGAGCGACAGCCTGTGTATGTAATTGTGAAACGCGGGATTCAGAGACGCCCATCACCGCACCAATTTCCTTTAAATTCAACTCTTGCTCGTAATACAAACCCATGAGTAATTTTTCGCGCTCAGGTAGGGCGTCAATCGCACCAATCAAGCTCGTCCTGAAATCACCTTTGAGTAAACTTTGCAAGGGATCACTCGAATCATCGCTACCATAACGATCCAAGAAATGTTCTTTACTCTCAGCATCATGAAAATCTTCGTAGTACACCAATTGATGCCCACCACCATCCGACAACATTTCCTGATAATCGGCCAACGATAACTTAAGTTGTTTGGCCACTTCAGTTTCTAACGGTGACCGTCCCAAACGCTGTTGCAATTGCCCAATAGCAATCTCGACCTTGCGCATGGATTGCCGCACTCCGCGCGGTAACCAGTCACTACTTCGCAACTCATCCAGCATGGAACCGCGTATGCGTTGGACCGCATAGGTTTCAAACTGTGCGCCATGATTATCTTCATAGCGATTGATTGCATCCAGTAAGCCGATCATCCCTGCCTGCACCAAATCATCGACCTCAACACTCGGAGGTAATTTGGCTTTTAACTGATACGCCAAGCGCTTAACCAACGGCGCATGCTCGTTCAGCAAATGATTTTTATCTGTTTTCCCACTGGCGTTATACATAAGCGATTTCTAAGTACGCATAGCGGCAAAGCCGTCAAGTCCAATTAATTGTTGTGCCAATCGTGCAAAGGCTAACGATGCGCCGGCTAAAGGAAATGCATCCATGACCGTACGACCAGCCTGGCTGGCACGTACCAGATGGTCATCTTTCGGGACAAATCCAACAAAATTCAATGGTACAGAGAGAAAACTACCGGCAACCTGTGCCATAGTAGCAAACACCCGCCACGCTTCTGCCTCATTTACGCCCGTGACCATCACGCCATAATGACGCCGACCAAATTTTCCATGAGCACGCTTAATCAACGTATAGGCTGATTTGATGGAGTCAGGATGATTTGTAACTTGTATCACAATTTCTCCCTGCTCCAATATCGGCGTTGCCAAACTGTCGTACTGGTCCAACTCACCATCCACCAATACCACGTCAGCGCGTTTACCAAGCGTCTCGACGACGTTATCCAACCGCGATCGCATTTCTTGCGGCAATGCTGCTACCGGTGCAGGCATTATACATTGATAACGAGCAATACTTGCTACTCCAAACCCTTGGGGTGCAGAAACAATTGCCTGTTTCATCAATTGATCCTCGTAGGCAACATCCAGCAGCGTAGCATGAATAGGTAATTCCAACCATGCCATCACACCGGGACCGGTACTACGCGCATCCAACAACACCACATCATTACCTTGCTGCACCAGTCCGGCAGACAAGTTAACCAAGGTAGCGGCACGCTCTTCATGATTCAACGCGGATAAAAATGTCACAAAACGTGGTTTCGTGCCAAACAACATCCGACGCAAACCTTCTGCTTGATCATAATTAGCCAAGGGACACCTCACGTAATTGTCTGTCATGCATAGAAGCCGAAGCGCCTGCCATCAACAATGGCAGCTCATCATCTTGATATTGTTGCCAATCAGATGTTTCACGTTTCATTTTAAACGCTAGATCCACCAGATACTGTTTATTAGCGACATGCAAATCTTCAGGAACACGCTGTCCATTTGCCACATAAAACATGGTTAATTTTTGTCGCATCACACTATCGAGCACACTACCGATGGATGCAGCTTCATCCAACTTCGTCAAAATACAACCGGCCAGTCCAGTGCCTTTGTAGGACTGCACAACTTCAGACAGGGTTTCGCCGGTCGATGTTGAGTTTAAACACAATAAGCGCTTCACATTCGAACCAGACAACATGGCTACCTGTTCCGATACCAAACGATCACGCTGACTCATCCCCACAGTATCAATCAACACCGTATGTTTATTTTTTAATTCTGCCAATGCTATTTCCAGATCAGCCTGATCTTTTACTGCATGCACCATGACGCCCAAAATTTTGCCATAAATACGTAATTGTTCGTAACCGCCAATCCGATAACCATCCGTCGTAATCAGTCCCAATTTATTTGCGCCGTGACGCATCACACAACGCGCTGCCAATTTCGCGGTAGTTGTAGTTTTCCCTACACCGGTCGGCCCCACCAAGGCAAACACACCACCTTGTTCCAGCATGTCATTTTCACAGCCCAAGGTAGACAAATTACGTACCATCATGGCTTTAATCCAGACCAAACCTTGCTCCAAGGTGGTATTAGCCGGCAGATTTTCAATCAAATAACGCGACAAACTAACGCTAAAACCACTTGCTAACATTTGACGCAACAAAGCGGCTTTATGCGGCTCTTTACGTTGTGTCTGACCCCAACTAATTTCACTCAACTGTGATTCCATCATGCCACGCATGGAACGCAATTCATTCATCAATTCAGTTGTTCCAGGTGCAGACGGAATCTGTATCGATGGATAGCTTGCTTGTGCTGGTGAAACCGATTGCTGATGAAGTTGAGTATCCTGATGTTGTGCACGCTGCCCAACTGCTTGTTGTCTAGCAGGATTTTTAGCTGGCTGCTGTGGGGCAGTAGTACGGGAGGCATGTTTAGTGTAAACAGAATCCTGAATATCAACTTGTTTTTCAGCTTGTTTTTCAGCTTGAAATACAGGAGACACCGGTTCTGCCGCCACTTTTGCTTTCCCTGAGAATCCAAAACGACCAGGAGCCGTAAATATGTTCGTCGCTGTTTTGGCTGGCGCGACTGTTTCCGCTTCCGGCACGGGTATTGCTGCCATATCGTCTTCTGCTAACGCCAGAATTTCGACCTGACCATTCACCGTCCGATTCGAGATAATAATAGAGTCGACTCCTAACGCCTCACGTAATTTACGCAGTGCCTCACGTGCCGTCGGTGCAATAAATTTCTTTACGTTCATGATCGTCCTCCAACCAAACCGGTTACTTTAATTATTTTTGATTCTGGCAATTCTGCTTGCGACAGCACTCTTAACTGTGGCAAAGAACGCCGTAAAAACCGTGCTAACATCATACGTAAAGGCCCCGGCACCAGTAGTACCGGTGTTAGCCCTAATTGCTCCTGACGCTGAGTAACCAATGCTGTTTGCGACAAAATCGTGTCGGCCAATCCCGGTTCAAAGCCAACACCATCCGCTCCACCAGTTTGCAATGCCTGCATTAATAAGCGCTCTAAATTATTATCCAAACTCATCACCGACAATTCATTCGTCCCTGGGAAGAGTTGTTGAACAATGGCACGTCCCAGCGCAATCCTAACCAGACTCGTCAACTCATTCACATCCTGAGTTTGTCCAACGTGTTCCGACAGCGCTTCAATGATGCTGCGCATATCACGAATGTGTACGCCTTCCACCAAGAGGTTTTGCAGAATTTTTTGCAATGTCGCCAAGGACACGACTTTTGGCACCAGATCTTCCACTAATTTCGGCGCATCTTTTGCGACAAAATCAAGTAGTTGTTGTGTTTCATGGCGCCCCATTAATTCAGCAGCATTGGATGTAATTAAATGATTCAAGTGTGTCGCGACTACTGTGCCAGCATCCACCACGGTATAGCCCATGGATTGGGCTTTTTCACGGCGAATGGCATCAATCCAAACAGCTGGCAAACCAAACGCTGGCTCAATAGTTGGATTTCCTTCCAGCGGCCCCGTCACCATGCCGGGATTGATCGCTAAAAACTGACCAATAAACGATTCGCCTGCACCTATTTCAACGCCCTTTAAACTAATCCGATACGCCGATGGCTTCAATTCCAGATTATCGCGTATGTGTACTGGCGGCGATAAGAAGCCAATATCTTGTGCAAATTTTTTGCGTATACCTTTGATCCGTTTCAGCAAATCACCACCCTGCGCTTTATCCACTAACGGAATCAAACGATAACCAACTTCCAACCCTAGCGTGTCCACCGGCAACACGTCTTGCCATGTCGCTTCTTCATTTTCAACCACAGGTGCGGCTGCAGGCGTTTCTTCTTTTTCTTTCGCTTCTTTTTTGGCTTTTTCATTCAACAGATAGGCGCCGCCACCCAACATACTGGCCAAGGAAATAAATGCCAAATGCGGCATTCCCGGAATAATTCCCATGCCACCAATAATCCCTGCCGTAATCGACAGTACTTGTGGTTTGGCAAATAATTGATTAATCAATTGTTCGCCGATATCTTTATCGCTCGCCACCCGAGAGACCACCACACCAGCTGCAGTTGAAATGATCAATGATGGAATTTGTGCGACCAAACCATCACCAATTGCCAGCAGGGTATAGTTTTTCAGTGCCATGGCAAAATCAAGATCATGCTGTACCATACCCACCAGCAAACCACCCACAATATTAATCACCGTAACCATAATCCCAGCGACGGCATCGCCACGAACGTATTTACTAGCACCATCCATCGCACCATAAAACTCCGCTTCTTGAGCGACTTCAGTACGACGACGACGTGCTTCTTGTTCTGCAATCAAACCTGCATTTAAATCAGCATCAATCGCCATTTGTTTACCTGGCATCGCATCCAAGGCGAAACGCGCACCCACTTCAGCAATCCGACCAGCACCTTTGGTCACCACGGTAAAGTTAATGATGGTCAAAATAATGAACACCACAATACCAACCGCGTAATTACCACCAATCAAAAAATGACCAAACGCCTCAATCACTTTACCCGCCGCATCTGGGCCGGTATGACCTTCCGTCAGCACAATCCGAGTAGACGCCACGTTCAAGGACAAACGCAGCATGGTACTCATTAGCAGCACACTCGGAAATACCATGAAATCCAAGGGTTTGATAGTGTACAAACTGGTCAACAGCACAATCACCGACAAGGCAATGTTAAAACTAAAAAAGATATCCAGAACAAACGGTGGCAAGGGCAAAATCATCATGGACAAAATCATGATGATCAACAACGGCGCGGTCAAGGCCCGACCGTTCAGGTTTTCTAACCCGCGCATCCACACTGGCAGCTTTAAGCTATTCATTGTTGACTCCGCTTGATGGCTTGGTGATTCATACTGGATATAATTTCATTGGGTTAATTAAAAATTTAAAACCATACTGTCATAAGCAATCGACCGTCATTTATTCTTTTGGCTTTTTCAGCGCATCTGCCATATTTGGATCAAGCTCATCTGGCACACTCGCCACCTCAGGTATCACAGGAGCAATTCCACCACTAGTGCGATATACCCGCAACTGAAACACATACGCCAAAATTTCTGCTACCGCGATATATAAAGCCTGAGGAATTTGCTGCTCCAACTCGGCGTGGGTGAATAATGCACGTGCTAATGGTGGTGATTCCAGTACAGGGATACCGTGTTGCGCACCCAATTCACGAATTTTGGCAGCCACCAGATCTGCCCCCTTAGCAACCACGATTGGCGCGCTCATACGCCCTTCAACATACTTTAACGCTACCGCATAATGCGTCGGATTCGTCACAATCACATCCGCGGTTGGCACTTGAGTCATCATCCGGCGACGCGCCATTTCACGCCGCATCGCTTTCATTTTTCCTTTGATTTGCGGATTACCATTTGATTCTTTTGACTCCTGAATCAACTCTTGCCGGGTCATCTTCATTTTATTGGCGTAGCTCCACAACTGATACGGAACATCAATCGCTGCTATTAACACCAATCCACTGGTAATTGAGATGAAACATATCATCACCAAGTGCCCCACATGTGCCGAACCTTCTTTGACTGGCTCAGTAATCAAACCAATAATGGCAGGCAATTGATACTGAATCACTTTCCATGCAACCAATCCGACCACCAGTGCTTTCGCAATCGCTTTAAACAATTCAACTAGCGAGCGCACCGACACCATGTTACTTAACCCTGCAATAGGATTCATACGGGCAAAATTAGGGATCAAGGCATTACTTGAAAATAACCACCCGCCAATCGGTACCGGCGAAAACATGGCCACCAACATCAAAATTCCAGCCAACGGGCTTAACGCTAACAACATATCAACAACATGGTGATATTGTTGCTGCTGCAAAAATGACAGGTCGTAAGCTGCACTACGCTCAAAATGCAAACTACTCGTTAAGACATGGGATAGTGCCCCCACTAAACTGTCACTCGACACCCACAATCCCAATCCCGCTGCCATTAACAAACTACATGTTGCCAATTCCCTCGACCGTGGCACATCCCCTTCTTCTCGCGCCTGTTCCAGACGCTTCGACGAGGCCGCTTCGGTTTTTTCCATGTCGCTGTCTTGGGCCATCATTTACTCCTATGCGAACATGATCTCCGTGGTATAGGCATGATTATTACCGCTAAGTAACTAGATGCATCGAACGAATAACGTGGTCATTCCCCTTCTTTTGTACGACTCAGACAAAATATCACCACACTTTGCTTAATACCGCGCGTTAAAAGTAGCGCTCAGACTACGACGAACCAGTTACAATTGCATCAACTTGGCGTCGTGTACCAAACAGGCATCTGCCATACCACTTATTCAACATCACTACTTCTCAGCATAACTACTTGTTTTACCAACTTTGACTAAGGCCACTCCCCATTGATATGACTATGTCTGCCATCAAATTCGTGCCATCCATATCGCGCATCGATATCCTTGCGGGACTTTCTGTCGCCAGTATTCTGCTACCAGAAGCCGTAGCATATGCAGCAATTGCCCATCTGAGTATTTTGTCAGCCATTTCAGCCGTACTAGCAGGTTTGGTCTGCTACGCCATGATCGGCGCCAGTCGTTTTGCGGTTGTTGCTCCCACATCGTCCTCGGCAGCATTAGTTGCCGCCGCAGCCCTGTCACTCAGCACACCAGGTACGGATGAACGGACCGCACTGAGTTTTGCGTTGGTTGTGTTAACCGGAGTCGGTTTATTAATCGTTGCATCGGCACGTCTAGGGCGGCTCTCTGCCTTTGTCTCACGTCCGGTATTGCACGGATTTTCTTTCGCGTTGGCTGTCACCATTATTATCAAGCAACTCCCAATTATATTAGGTGTCAATGCCAACGGCGCTAACCCATTCACGCTATTATCCGATCTGTTTACACAGCGCGCCAATTGGTCCTGGTGGAGCCTGACAGCGGGGATTGCCGCCCTGCTGATGTTATCCGGATTAAAGCGCTATACCCGATTACCGGCTGCCTTTGTCATCCTTGCGACAGGCATTGCACTTTCCTATAGTATGGATTTAAGCGCATTACATATCGCCACGGTGGGTCATATCACACTCACCATCCCACACCCTGGCTTGCCCAAATTATCCTTGCAACAATGGTTAAATGCCGGTGAACTGGCGGGTGGGCTCCTCGTCATTGTGTTTGCTGAATCCTGGGGCAGTATCCGCAGCCTAGCACTACTACATGGCGACAAAGTGGAACCAAATCGGGAATTAGTAGCATTGGGCATCGCCAATCTAGTTTCCGGTTTATTTCAGGGTATGCCGGTCGGTGCCGGCTTTTCTGCCAGCAGTGCCAGTGAAACAGCGGGAACCCAAAGCAAACTAACAGGCGTGTTTGCTGCCATCATTGTGTTAGTGCTTGCCGTTTTTGGTCAGTCGTTAATCGAACATATTCCTGAGCCGGTATTGGCTGCTGCCGTCATCGGCGCACTGCTACATGCGCTCAATCCTCAGCCCTTACTGTTCTTATGGCGTTTAAACCGGGACCAATACCTAGCACTGGCCGCTCTAGCCGCCGTGTTATTTTTCGGGGTATTGCATGGGATGTTAATTGCGGTTGCACTGTCTGTCGCTTCTGCCATTCGCACCTTTAGTTTACCCAATGTACGCGAACTAAGGGAACTGGGACAAAGTCGCAATTATGTCGATCGCGAAAATCATCCGGAGGCACTGGCACGACCCCATGTGTTGATTTTACGCCCAGAAGAACCCCTATTTTTTGCTAGCGTCGAGGGTATTTTAGATACAGTTCATCTACACATCCATAACCACAGTGACTGCCGAATTTTAATTTTAAGCCTTGAGCAAAGTGGAGATATTGATAGCAGTGCTGCCGAAAATCTGATCGAGCTAGCGAATAGCCTAAACCAACGCGGCATTACCTTGTTCTTAGCGCGCGTAAAAGATGCCGTACGTCAGTTATTGCTTAACAATGCAACAGATGTATTTAAAGATAATTTGTTTTGGAGTGTTGCGGATGCCGCTTTGGAAGCAGATATCAAACTACTTCCAGCGAAAACATCGGCAATGACTCCCTCAGCGCTCACCCATAAAGCTCCCCCTAAGGCAACGTAAACATGACTGCTTCATCTCTTGATTTCCAACATCTGAGTCCGGAATTTGTGCTCGACGCCGTTGAAGAACTCGGCTTTGCTGTCAACGGACGCATGTTAGCCCTAAATAGTTATGAAAACCGTGTATATCAACTGGGCATTGAAGATGGACCACCGCTCATTGCCAAATTTTATCGCCCCGGCCGCTGGACGGATCAAGGAATTTTGGAAGAACACCAGTTTGTGGCAGAATTAGTAGAACGCGAAATTCCGGTTGTTGCTGCACTAATGGTCAATGGCAACACCTTGCATCATGCAACGGCACGCAGCACACTAACAGAATGCAGCATACAAGAAAGAGCAACTTGCCCCCCCGCGCTCAGCACTATGCGGTTTGCATTATTTCCTCAGCACGCCGGGCGCGCACCAGAGCTGGATCATCCTGAAACATTAGAATGGATGGGACGCTTCATTGGCCGGATTCATGCTGTCGGGGCCCTTGCAAGCTACGTCGAACGGCCCAGCATCACACTCCAAAGTTTTGGAGTGGCATCACGCGATTACCTCATCGCCAATCACGCTATCCCCCCAGAATTACTCACGACCTATACCAGCACCACGACGCAAGCACTAGAGGACATCGCACGCTGCTTTGAGCGCGCCGGCGCTATTCCACACCTTCGCCTGCACGGCGACTGTCATCCTGGGAATGTATTGTGGACGGATGCCGGCCCACATTTTGTCGATTTTGATGACAGTCGCATGGGGCCTGCCATGCAGGATATATGGATGCTCCTATCGGGATCGCGTCAAGACATGCGCAGGCAATTAGGGGATATTCTGGCTGGCTATGAAGATTTTTATGAATTCCATCCACGCGAATTACATTTAATAGAAGCACTACGCACCCTGCGACTTATGCATTATTCTGCTTGGCTAGCACAACGCTGGAATGACCCTGCATTCAAGATAGCCTTTCCCTGGTTTGCATCGCCAATGTATTGGTCAGACCGAATCGCGGAGCTGCGCGAACAGTGCGTACTCATGAGTGAAGATCCACTTTGGCATGCGTAATCCTAGTCGAAAATGGCACAATCATGCCTTTTATAATTTTAAACGTCATTAATTTTTGTAAAAATACATCACATACCCCAAAAAACCCCAACAGACCTTCCACTTTTTTGCTAGCATTGGCGACTAAATTTAGCGTTGAATATAGTCTGTTACAAATCAATACATAAACACGACAAATAAGATGAACCTTACCGCCTCAACGCATGGCTACTGACAAAGAATTATCCGATTTTCTGGAAAGCGTAGAGCGGCGTGCATTTAAGCAAGCCGTGTATGCAGTTCGTAATGACGAATCGGCACTGGATATCGTCCAAGATGCCATGATTAAACTAGCAGAAAAATACGGCGATAAGCCTGCATCTGAAATCCCATTACTATTCCAGCGCATTTTACAAAATACCATTCTCGATTTTTTTCGCAGAGAAAAGGTACGAACTACGTGGGTCAGTTTATTCTCCAATATGACGACCAGAAGCGAAGGAAATGATGATTTTGACATCCTTGACAACTTTGAAGCAGAAGAAGGAAGTCAAGCTTCCGAATCCAGTGCAGACAAAGTTGAACGCGAACAAATTCTAACAATACTCGATCAGGAAATACAAAAGCTTCCGGCACGTCAACGAGAAGCGTTCCTGATGCGTTATTGGGAGGACATGGACGTTGCAGAAACGGCCGACACAATGGGATGCTCCGAAGGCAGTGTAAAAACACATTGCTCTAGAGCTACACATGCATTGGCAAAATCGCTTAAGGCAATAGGGATTCAATTATGAAAAACAGTGATAACTCAAGCGCACCGATTCACGAATTGGAATTTGCGTACAAAGTACGCCGCGCTCTGGATGAGCGCGCTGCTAACTTGCCGGCTCACACCACACAGCGCTTGGTGAATGCGCGCAAGCTCGCGATTAAACACAAAAAAGCACATGTGCCTGAAATCATTTTGCAACATTCAGGCGTCTTCGCCGGCACTGGATCGCTTCACATCAATAATCCATTCAATAATCCGCTGACAGGCTCGTTCAGATGGTTAAAGCGTGCTGGCATGGCAATTCCGCTGATTATTCTGATTATCGGCGCGCTATCGATCTATCAAGTTGAACATCAACGCCGGATTCACGCGTTGGCTGATATTGATGCAGCTGTGCTAACTGATGAACTGCCACTCAATGCCTACCTTGACCACGGATTTGACAGTTACATTAACAAACATGGAGAATAAGTGGGTAAAGGGACTTCATGCCCGCACCACCATCTTGACAGCCGCTTTTACCCGACTAGTAACGGGTTCGGCTATCTGTTTGCTGACCGCTTGTTTAATAGTACCTTGGTTCATTCCTGCGAACAGTTTTGCTGGGGTGAGCGCAAAACCATCAATTTCACCAAGCAAAGCCACAGATCAGGCCGATGATACCGCGTGGGTCAAACTCACTGCCATCCAACAAAAAACACTGGCTCCACTGGCAACAGAGTGGAATAAGTTTGAAGCTGACGGCAAAAAAAAATGGCTGGAAATCGCCGATAAATTTCAATCAATGAAACAGGCGGAACAGGCACGCGTTCAACAAAAAATGCAAGCGTGGAGCAAATTAACGCCAGAACAGCGGGTGATGGTGCGCGAAAACTATATTCGCTCCAATAAGCTAAAACCTGATCAACGCAATGAAAAATGGAAAGAATATCAGCAACTTTCCAATGCTCAGAAATTACAATTAGCAGCGCATTCCGATAAAAAAAATCTGGTAACAAACTTACCAAGCCCGGCAGAAAGCAAACTAAAGAAATTACAGCCACTAAAATTAAGTCATCGGACGCAAGTAGATGCGACGGCACGTGGGCACACACCAACAGCAACTGATGCGCTAAGTCCACCGCCGCCGACTCCACAAGCAGCAGCATCCTCTGCTGTGACTGGCTTACTGGTTTCACCCTCAGGCACCATCTCAGGCTTAGCTCTTCCGCCAACCCCACCTCTGAGCGCGCCAATGGCACCATCAGCACCGACCACGCCGGCAACGACTACAAGCGCCCCATTAACACCTGCTAACACGCCAATACCGGCCGCGGGATCCACCTTCCCATAATGACTACCACCCTACCCCCTGTAACAGCGCCTTCTTTACGACGCCGACTGCTGTGTATGATTTATGAAGCTGTCATCTTATTCGGTATTTTTTTCAGTGCAGGTTTACTATTTGACTTAATCACGCAAAGCAAAAATCCGCTGCCTCTACGCACACTGCGTCAAATTTACCTGTTTATTGTCATCGGTGCCTATTTCACCTATTTTTGGGGACACGGCGGCCAAACGCTTGCGATGAAAACTTGGCGCATCAAAGTCACTGCCGTCTCTGGTCACACACTGCGCTTTAAGCAAGCATGTATCCGTTATTGTTTATCTTGGCTATGGTTTTTACCGGCATTGGCTGCCAGCGCCCTGTTTGACATTCAACATTGGCTCAGTTTTGTCTTGTTAGGCGCAGGCGTAGCACTGTGGGCCAGTACTATCCTGCTGAATCCCGATCGCCAATTTTTACACGACACCTTGGCAAAAACGCGCCTGATTATACTTCCACCCAATCCCAATCATGCACCCTAATCTCTCATGCTTATTTAGAATGCGAAATCCCCATACTTTTGTGCATTCTACGTAATCCAAGCCATACACCCACAGCAATCACGGGTAGCAATACACCGATAACAATATCCGGATTAACCGGCACACCCATCGCCTTTAACCCTTTGCTAATGTACCCGAATAAACTAGCCATATAATACGAAATCGCCACGACCGACAAACCTTCAACCGATTGTTGTAAGCGTAGTTGTTGTGCCGCACGCGTATTCAATGATTGCAAGATTTTACGATTTTGCTGCTCTTGGACAATCCCTACCCTTGTGCGCAACAAATCATTGGAGTGTGCAATCCGTTCCGCCAACGCTTCAGCGCGGCGAGAAATCGATTCACAGGTATTCATTGCCGGTGCCAACCGGCGCTCCATAAATTCACCGATCGTCGGCACACCTTCGATCCGATTTTCACGCAACTCATTAATGCGCGCGTGAACCAAACGAAAATACGCTTGCGAAGCAGAAAAACGATAACTATTATCAAGTGAAAGTTTTTCTATCCGCGCTGCCAAGCCAATAATTTGTTGCAGCAAAGCCTGTTCATCATCACCATTCTGAAGTGACTTTTCCATCGCAATCCCTGCCCCCGCCCCTGCATTATCCGCATCCACCATCGCCGCTGTCAGCGTTGCCAACTCCCCCTCAATTTCATTCAATTTAGGTGCAGACTGCTGAGCATGAGGCAAACCCAGCAATGCCATCATCTTATACGTTTCAACCTCTAACACGCGCTGAATCAAGCGACCTGCCTGCTGCTCATGAAAATTAACATCACGCACCACAAAGCGACTAAAGCCATCCGACTGGATGGCAAAATCGGTCCAGACTTCACCACCTTGCAGCGTTTTACTCCCGACCAGCATACCGTCACCAAACAGTGCACGCATTTCTGATAACAACGGTTCCGCTTGCGCTGTTCCGGCATCCAGTATCACATGCGCAGCAACCATCACTTTACCTTGCAAACTCCGCAACCATTCCTGAGGAATATGGCTTAAAGGAACTTGCTCGAAAGCAGTAGCAATGTCAGCATTGGCATCATGATTTTGCGCAAAAGTATAGGTTGAAAATTCAGTATGACATTCCCATTTCAAACGAAAACGACCAAAATCATGAAAAAAGTAATGCGCATCAATTCCTGGTGCCGCCACGCCGAAATAAGTACATAGAGACAACAGCGTTTGATGTTGTGCTATCGTCTGATCACTTAATGCATTGGTGTCTGCGCGCGTATACACAGCCAAATGCGTCAAACTTTCTGACTGGGTCAGCCGTAAAAACGGACGTGAATGCACTTCAGCCGCCAACGGCACACGCAAGGGATGATTCATACTTGTATACATAATAGTCATAATAGTTTTCATGCAAGTAACATATTCAGCATCAGAATATAGCACAGTGCCATAACGCGATTAAAAAAATTTAGTCTAACTGGGTAATTTTTCTAGTTTCATCATAGTATTAATACGCACCTCACCACGCTTAACAGGTGACGTCCGCACTATCTGCGGGGTAGAATAAGGCAGATAATTACACAAAATACAACCGAGACTATGCTATGTCAGTGAAAGCTCCACGCCGTACCCGTGAACGCATTTTGGAATTGTCGCTCAAATTATTCAATGAATTTGGCGAACCAAACATCACCACCACTGTTATTGCGGAGGAGTTAACGATTTCGCCTGGCAATTTGTATTACCATTTCAGAAACAAAGATGATATTGTCAACTCACTCTTTTCACAATTTGAAGAAGAAATTAAAAAAAAGCTGGCTTTCCCCAAAGGACGTCAAGTTAATGTGGATGATATTTGGCTATATCTGCATTTAATGTATGAACTCATTTGGCGTTACCGCTTTTTTTATCGGGATTTAAACGATTTACTCTCGCGCAATCGCAATCTTGAAATCAATTTCAAACAAATTTTGGCGTATAAACATTGTGTTGCTCATGACATGTGCGATGGCTTGCGCAACGATAACATGCTTGAAGCCACCGATCTTGAAATTGATGCCCTAGCCACTAACATGGTAGTTTTGGCTACATACTGGCTATCCTACGAATATGTGCTTAATCCACGCAAATATACCGAACAAGCAGCGATGTCGGATGCACTGGTGCGAGGATGCTATCACGTATTGATCCTAATCAGTCCGTATCTACGTGGTGACACGAGCATTCAATTTGAAAAGAAAATTCAAGAATACTTATTAAAACTGAAGCATTAGCCTTAGCTTGGATTAAACACATGAAAACTACTCAATTGAAATCGATCTGCGTCTATTGCGGCTCTGCCAGCGGCATATCGCCGGTCTATGCCGAATCAGCCCGTCAGTTAGCAGCAGTCTTGATCAGGCAAAATCTGGCTCTCGTCTATGGCGGTGGAAATATTGGGTTAATGGGAATTCTCGCCGATGAAATGCTACGACTAGGCGGTGATGTCACCGGTGTCATTCCCACATCACTCATGGCAAAAGAAGTCGGCCACATGGGCTTATCACGTCTACACATTGTCAAGGACATGCATGAACGCAAAGCCATGATGGCAACATTATCCGATGCCTTCATTGCCATGCCAGGTGGATTAGGAACGCTAGAAGAACTCTTTGAAATGCTCACTTGGTCACAAATCGGTCTACACAAAAAACCGGTCGGACTACTCAATGTGGCGGGCTACTATGACGGCCTGATGCAATTTTTGAGCCATTCAAGCCAACAAGGATTCTTAAAAGTAGAACATCAGTCACTGCTGATGCACTCCCCTGACCCTCAGCATTTACTACTACAACTACACGATGCCAGCTAACTGACGCCTAACACCCATCTGCACGTCATCAAGCCGTCATTAAAATGTCATTAAGATTTCATATTATTAACTAGGCATCCATGGGAAAATTTGGCTGAGCTATGTTGTGACGCTTATTCTGGGTATTACTCCGTAGTTCACTCCATATTGTCCAAAGCGCAATGTTATCTCAACGGGAAACTTTTCATGGCAACGCATTCAGTCAAAACCGGGTTTACAGCAGAAGTACCACTCACATTAATTGCTATTGCAGCGGCATCACTTCTGGCCGGGTGCGGCAGTGGAAGTAACTATGTAGCAAACACATCTGCCAACGTAACGGGGGTCGTCTCCAGCGTCGCCTACAAATCAGGCAGCGCAACCGATCCTATCATGGTCGCAGGATATTACCAAGGAGCACTAGTCTGCATCGATGCAAATGGCAATGGCAAATGTGATCCATCTGAAAATCCAGTCACCACCAACAGCAATGGTGCATACAGCTTACCAGATACCGGTATTGCCCCAATTATTGCCGACATCGGTAGCAGCGCCATCAATACAGCAAATGGTACGGCAGTCGGCTCACGCATCGTACTACGTGCATCCACGGCCCAAATCACGGATCAAGTCGCCAACAACAGCGGTTCTGTCGTCATTAGCCCATTATCATCCGAAGTTGCACGTTTAACAGAAGCAAACGGAAGCACCTATGCGACTGAAAAGGCCAATCTAGCAGCACGCTTGGGCGTTTCTGCCACGACCTTGCTCAATGATGTTGCAACCCTATCGGGCGCAACCCAAAGCACCATGTTAAATGAAGCAAATGCACTATCCAATCGTTTCACTTACGCAATTACCAAACTTGACCGTGGCGATCTGTATCCAGATGCACTGGCTGTACCAGGTGGCGACCCACGCCTGAAAGGTAGCGCGAATGTGAGCTCAACAACGGCACCTACCGCTACGGATACCCGTTCAGCAATCACATTCCTGCAATCCCAACAAGCCGCATTTAATGTAGAAGGCATTCCACGTTACGATAGTATTTTTATTGTTATGCTGGAAAATAAAGCAACGTCATCGATTTTAAACTCGACGTTTGCACCAAAAATCAATGGATTTCTGGCTGCCGGCAATACATTAACCAGTTACTACGCCACGGGCAATCCAAGTGAACCTAATTACACAGCATTAGGTGGTGCCGATGATTTCGGCATTAGCGATGACAGCCAATGGAATTGCGATGCCACTGGTGCGAATGCAGTTCAAGATTTGCCATTGCCGACCAATACCCAACCCGGTCTGGCAAGCTCACCATTCGCTGCAAGCTGTACTCAGGCAGCGGCAATCAATCACAATATTATCGGCCGTCCAAACTTGATGGTCGCGTTAACCAATGCAGGGATGGCATGGCGAACCTATAGCGAGTCCATGAATCCAGGTCAGGATTTCCGCACCGACAGTGTCGCCGATGCAGCTGTGACCGCGCCCGACAATATCTACCTCCCAGGCACCGCTGGCGGCAATACCAACCCCATCGGGACAACGGGGTTGACATTACCGTTACCTGCACAGTTATATCGCACCAAACATCATCCTGGTATGGCGTACCAAAATGTACGTAGTCTGCCTGCATTTAAATACAGCAATCGTACCGTTGGTGGCGGACAATGGGATGCCGCACTGAAAAACAGTACTGACTATGCCATCCCTGCAACGTATAACTACGATCAACTGGGTACGGATTTAGTCAGCGGCAACATTGGCGCGATTAACTTTATCATGCCAGATCAATGTGATGACATGCATGGTATTACTGTTCAAGGCACCGTTGCAGGTAGCGCAACCAAAATTGCTGCTAGCGATTGTAGCAGCGTTGCTAATAACGTCGCTGTTGGGACAGGTGGTGCCATCATCACACGCGGTGATAATTATGTGAATTATCTGGTTAAAAAAATTGAAGCGTCGACACTCTGGCAAAATCCGCAAAAACGTATTGCCATCGTACTGATGTTTGATGAAGGCAATGCAACCAGCGGCTTTAACTCGTGCTGTGGTTGGAATCCAGGCAACAGCACCGTCGCCAAACCATTGGTCCTGAATGCCAACGGAACATGGGCGCCAGACACCAGCATTAATAACTACACCCAAGGGAATCGTGGCCACGGTCAAAGTATCTATGGCATTTTAACCAACCAGACTTCTGCACCAAAAGGTATTGCCGACAGTGATGCGTACAGTCACTTTTCATTTGTACGTACTCTCCAAGATATGTTCCAACTGGCCGATCCTGCTGTCGATTCTTCCTACATGAATCGTTCTAAATACACGGAAAAATTCATTTCAGCGAATATTTTGAACCTGCCTGAATACGCTGGTAGTGCAGATACCCATTTTGATTCAGTTCGCCCAATTAACCATGCTTTTGTTGCTCCTGCAAATTACACCCAAAAACAATCGGGTGACGTTTCGGTCGCGGCACAAGTCGGTCCGGATAAAAATCAAACGAACGTTTGGGCATTAAAATAAACTATAAATGCGTAAGACATTAATATATAAAAAACACGATTTATCGTGAAACCCGCTGCAAGGAACCCTCTATTCCTTGCAGCGCCTTTTTCTATCTATAAGGTCTCAAGAACGCATGGAAAAAGCAGCACGACCATGTCATCCCTACAAGTACGATCTGGTCATTCCTTGCAAGTATTACCCCGTCATTCCCGCAGTTTTAGGCGGGAACCCAGTGTCGTTATGCTCTCCGTTAATCACGAACGGCATTTATGCATCACTTAATATGATTACTCTAAACAATCACTCCAATAAGACTTACGCAAAACTGTCGCAGCAAGGTATGCCACAATGAAATACCATCAACTCCCCCAAAAACAGGTATTTTTATGCCTTACCGGGTTACTCATCAGCAGCGCACTCATCGTTAGCTTAGTCTCATGTAGTGGAGGAAGTTCTGCCAGTATTGTCAGTACGAACCCAACATTAACAACCACAACCACTGGATCAACTTCATCCACGAGTGGATCACCTACTTCCTCTCCTGCTGCAACTCTCAGCCTTGCGGCACAAGTAGGCAAAAACCTATTTTTTGACCAAAATTTATCAGGTTCAGGAAAAATGTCGTGCGCAAGCTGCCACAGCCCTAATCTTGCTTATGGGCCGACCAATGCGCAAGCAGTTCAACTTGGCGGACTGACCCTTAGCACAGCGGGGTTTCGTGCAGTACCGACCTTAACCTACAAAGAATATACGCCAGCCTATGCCGATTTGCTCGACAATCCGGACGGCATCAGCATTCCCGGTCCCGGCGGTGGATTTACCTGGGATGGTCGTGTCAACACACTCGCAGCACAAGCACAAATTCCACTGTTAGATATCCATGAAATGGCGAATGCCAGTCCAGCTGCCGTGGTCGCCCAAATTCAGGCTGCCACCTATGCGCCATTATTTATTCAAGCATTCGGCAGCATGGCCTTTGCCGATGTTAACACCGCGTTCACGAATGCCGTCAACGCCTTACAGGCATTTCAACTGGAAGATAGCAGTTTCCACCCTTTCAGCAGCAAATATGATCTCTATGCTGGTAACAAAATCGGTGGCACATTAACGGCGGCTGAACAGCGCGGCTTAGCTGTTTTTACTAATCCCAGCACTGGCAATTGTGCATCATGCCACTATCAGGGGGCCGGTTTGAATGGGAGCGCAGCGCTTTTCACCGATTTTTCGTATGAAGCGATCGGTGTACCACGCAATCAGGCGATTCCAGCCAACCAAGTCGCATCTTATTACGACATGGGTCTGTGTGGCCCACTCAGAACCGATCACTTACCCGCTAGCACAGGTGCACCCAATACATTTTGCGGCATGGTTAAAACACCAACTTTACGTAACGTCGCCACCCGCAGCACCTTCTTTCATAATGGCGTGATGCACTCCCTCCAGCAAGTCATTCGTTTTTATAACACCCGCGATACCAATCCGGAAATTTGGTACCCCACCGTCGGCGGAACAGCCTTAGCAACACCAAACAGCAACTTTCCGCTTTATGGTCTGATCACGACGCAATATACCGGAGGCACTGTACAAAAATTTAATGATTTACCTGCTGCGTATCTCCAAAATATTGATAAGCAGCTGCCAATGGATGGTCGTCCAGCAGGGAGTACGCCACCGATGAGCGAACAAAATATCAGTGATTTAGTCTGCTTTCTGAATATCTTAACCGATGGCTACCAAATTCCGACAACCGTACCGACAACAGGTGCCTGCATCAATTAAACCATTACGTCGGCTTAGCAAAAAATAGTCGCCCCATACAGTAAAAACTTATCTTACAAAGCAACAAACACACTAATGAATACATCACAGAACACAGCACAAATTACCTCGATTACAGCCTTTTTTTCAGTGTGCACGCTGCTTACTCTTTGCGCATGCAACAATCCAATCGACATTAAAGATCACGATTTGACCCTAGGCATGAACCAGTATCTCGAACAACGGGGGGATTTATGTCTAGCTAAAAACAGTTGGCCAATCGACGTCACGCAACGTGAAATGCAATCTTCTGCCAGAAATGCGCTACAACTTCCCGTAATGGAAAAACTGGGTCTGGTCAGCTCTGCCATCATCACGGCAGACATGCGCGATGAAGATGGCACTCACACTATGACCGTCAAGCGCTTTAGCCTCACCGATACAGGAAAAAAGTACTATCTGACCAAAGAAATGCGCAGCATGCGCGCGGACGGCAGCACCAAAATTGACCAAGGTGACCTGTGTGTCGCCAAACTCAGTTTGGATAAAATCGTCAAATGGGAAGAAATCAAATCGGACGACCATAAACGACGTGTTCAAGTCACCTATTCGTATAAAATCAACTCAGCAGCACCATGGACCAAGGATGCTGACATCCAAAAAGTATTTCCAATGGTGGCACACATTCTACAAGGTGAAAATACCATGCAATTACAAGAAACCTTAAAAATGAGCGACCACGGCTGGATTGCCAACGAACTATAACGACACCTCATGGCGACACTCATACGCTTCACTCCAGACTTAAGCGACTGGATCAACGACAACCTTAATCAAGGCCATGGCGCAACTGACCTCATTACTGTCATGCACCAGCAAAAAATGCCCGTGGCAACTGCACACGCCATCGTTGCGGCATTTATCGAAGCCAGGCTGTCCGGCAAGCCAACACCGATCGATCAGATCGAAGTCCCAGACCAGAATGATGTGAGTGATTACCACTACACTACGCCGATTTTCAGAGATGGCAATCGTATTACTACAACAGACCGCGAGATTCGCATCACTGCACGAGCCCAACACCCGACGCTGGCTTTATTAAGCAACGTCATGAGCTCGGAAGAATGCGCTGAATTAATTGCGCTGGCCAAGCCTAGACTAAGCCCCTCTACCGTGGTGGATCCGTTGACTGGGCGTGATAAAATCGCCGGACACCGCAGCAGTTCAGGCATGTTTTTCAATCTCAATGAAACCCCATTCATCGCTAGATTGGATCAACGTATAGCTGAAATTATGAATATGCCAGTAGAGCATGGCGAAGGCATTCAGATTTTATATTACCCCGAAGGTGCTGAAAGCACACCCCACTACGACTTTCTGGTGCCATCTAACGCGGCCAACCGAGCATCACTGGCGCGCAGTGGACAACGACTTTCCACCATGGTAACCTACCTCAATGATGTCCCTGAAGGTGGGGAAACCATCTTCACTGTGACAGGTTGGACGATTACACCACAACGCGGCAATGCGGTCTATTTCGAATACGCCCACCGACTCAGCAGTAATGAACAGCATCTACTCGATCAGACAGACCACGCATCGCTTCATGCCAGCAAACCGGTCACCCAAGGCGAAAAATGGGTCGCAACCAAATGGATGCGTCAACGGCCCTTTCAATCAGCAACGTTTCAGCAAAAATAAAAACAGCACACTGAACCAAATCACCGTTCCAGTGTGCTGTTTTTTGTATAGCGGCAGCTTAGATTTCGACTTGTGATCCCACTTCAATCACACGATTACTCGGAATTTTATAAAAATCAGCAGCATCTCGTGCCATTCTCGACATCAACACAAACAGCCATTCACGCCATGTAGCCATCCCTACTTCGTTAGGGCGAGAAATAATCGTTTGCCGTGTCACGTAAAATGACGTTTCCATAGGATCGAACTTCAATCCTTTCACCGCACTCAATTCAAGCGCATTCGGGATATCAGCCTCATTTTTAAATCCATAAAATACATCGAGCTGATAACAATTATTACCCAATGGCTGAATTTTGACGCGATCCTCAAATGGCACCCATGGAAGTTCTAAATTATGCACCGTCAAAAACACCACCCGCTCATGAAAAATCTTATTGTGAGCCAAATTATGCAGCAATGCATGAGGAACACCTTCGGAGGCGCTACGCAGAAAAATAGCAGTGCCATACACACGATGAGGCGGTGCAACAAACAGCGAATCCAAGAAATCGGAAAGTGGGATAGCATGTTTTTTCAGATTATCAAATACTAGTTCACGCCCTTTATGCCACGTCAACATAACCGTGAACATGGTGCAACCTAACACCAGTGGGAACCAGCCACCATGCAAAATCTTCAATGCATTGGCTGAGAAAAAAGCACTATCAATCACAATAAAAAATGTTGTCGCAAAAAAGCATAACAGCAAATTAAATTTCCATGCATAGCGAATCACAAAAAACGTCAGAATAGTCGTAATCAACATCGTTGCCGTCACTGCAATCCCATAAGCCGCTGCCAGATTAGCCGACGAACCAAATCCTGCCACTGCGGCTAGCACGACAACCAATTGAATCCAATTGACCATAGGCATATAAATTTGGCCGATTTCCTGCGAAGAGGTATGAATAATGGAGAGACGCGGTAACAGACCAAGCGAAATGGCTTCCTTGGTCATGGAATAGGTACCCGATATTGTCGCTTGCGACGCAATCACCGCTGCGATCGTCGACAGCACGACCAATGGATAAACACTCCATGTACCAAGCTGGTGATAAAATGGATTTTCAACTGCAGCCGGATTCGTCATTAACAACCCACCTTGCCCCAAATAATTCAGCATCAAGGCAGGAAATACAATAGAAAACCACGCAATCCGAATCGGGTTGCGGCCAAAATGGCCCATATCTGCATACAGTGCTTCCGCACCAGTAAAGGCCAACACCACCGCGCCCAACGCCACAAAAGCAACCCAGCCATGATCAAACAGGAAAGCAATGGCATGCATAGGATTGAGCGCAGTCAAAATAATAGGTGCTTTAGCGATATTGACGATCCCCATAATGGCCAACACACCAAACCACAGCAGCATAATCGGACCGAACCACTTACCGATCCCCGCAGTCCCTTTGTACTGAACTGAGTACAATGCAATTAACACAACAAAAGTAATCGGCACCACATACGTACTAAAACTTGGCGTCGCGACGTTTAAGCCCTCTATCGCAGATATCACCGACATGGCAGGCGTAATCACGCCATCACCATAAAATAGCGAAGCACCGGCCAAACCAAGTAACAGCAAAATATAATGCCAGCGCGACTTTTTACCCACCGACTCAAGCGCCAATGCCATGAGTGCCATAATGCCGCCTTCGCCGCGGTTATCTGCCCGCAAAATCAAAGTGACATACTTTAAGGCGACAATTATAAATAGTCCCCACATAATGAGCGACACTACGCCCAAAATATTTGCTGTGGTAAGCGCAAGACCATACTCACTCGAGAAAATGGTCTGCATGGTGTACAGTGGACTGGTGCCAATATCGCCATAAACGATACCAACAGCAGCAATCGTTAACGCAGCCGTGCTGCTTTTTGAAGGTTGAGAAGACAAGTCAGTACCTTATAGTTAATTACGCACTGCACGATATTCCAAACGGATTATAATTTCAAGCGTTCTTTATAGAAATTTGAAACGATTGTTTACGCAAAATATACACGATTCGGTGTGGAAAATTTCATTTTATAAAATATATTACCCTACACCAACATCAACACTAATGCTAACATATTGATTATTAATCATTTATTTTATCAAACAACAAGCCAATTAACTTTAATCAAAAACAAATATTGGAATCACAAAAGCCCATAACCCACGAACATAATTTTACGTCGTCACAAAAACACCACACATCATCAGACATAGATCACTCCCGATAAATACAACAAAAGCAGCAAAAGTGATTATGACACCATCAATGGCAAAAGTTTTGCACATTTACTGTGGATAAGTTTGTTTTAAATACCAGAATACGCCATTAAGTTATTGATTTTAAATAGTCTTAATAGCTCGCCCAAAAAATGGGCATGCATTATCAATAAACTACCAAATTACACGATTAATCATTGATTATCACCATAATAATTGGCATAATATCTAGCATATTCAATCAAAATGAAATCGAACTTCCCATGACAATTGGAATAATGGCAGCCCTCCATGACGAAATTGCTGAACTCACTGACACGATCCTATCCCAGACCCCTTATCGCCGACACCATATTGGCATGCGTGATTATTACGTAGGCGAAATCGAAGGACAATCCTGTGTGCTCGTCATTGCACGGATAGGCAAAGTTGCGGCTGCCGCGACTACGGTCAACCTCATCCGTGACTTCGGTGTGAGTGAGATTATTTTTTCAGGGGTAGCAGGTGGCGTAGCAAATCACGTCAACGTCGGCGACGTTGTTGTCGCAACCAGTTTGATTCAGCATGACATGGATGCTCGCCCACTATTCCCACGCTATCAAATACCGCTTTTAGGTATCGCTGAATTCGCACCTTCCATATCACTCAGTCAAGAATTAGAAGCAGCGACGCACTATTTCTTCGAACATGTCATTAGTCAAACCATCAGCCCCGAAAAAATGGCGCAATTCGGTATAACCAAACCCACATTACACACAGGCCTGATTGCAAGTGGCGATCAATTTATCGGTTCAGGGAGTGAAGTAGCACGACTTAGCACTATGTTACCATCAGCCTTAGCAGTAGAAATGGAGGGCGCTGCCGTCGCACAAATTTGCCACGAATATGGTGTTCCCTGCGGGATAATACGTACCATCTCCGACCGTGCAGACGCCACCGCCCATATCGACTTCAATCAATTTTTAACAGGCGTTGCCAGTCACTACTCCAGCGGCATCCTGCGACGTTTTTTAGCACAACGAACACCAACAGCACCCAGTGCAGCAAACAGGATAGTCACTTAGTTTTGTTACTCCCGCACTTATTCTCCGTCATCAACGTCATTGTTATAATGCTTCCAAATCATTTTTACATCAGCCCAGCCATTTCGTCACCGCGGTTGCAGCACCAATTCCAATGATAAGAACGCTGCTTAATTTAAAAATGAGATGCAATTCCATTCTTTCGAAACTAGCAGCGGTACTGTACTCAAGCCTATCCATCCTAGCATTGGCATTTAACTCAAGCCTATCAATTCTGGCATTGGTATTTAACTCGAGCTTCTGCATATTAGCTTCTAACCTCTCCATATTAGCAGCCGTACTCAACTCAAGCTTTTCTATATTAGCAGCGGTACTCAACTCAAGCTTTTCCATATTAGCAGCCGTACTCAACTCAAGCTTTTGCATATTAGCAGCCGTACTCAACTCAAGCTTTTCCATATTAGCAGCGGTATTCAACTCAAGCTTTTCTATACTTGTATGTAACTCGTTACGCAGTCCGCACAGATCCGCCTTGGTGGCGAGATTACCAATATCGTGCGAATCACGCAACACATCCGATATCGTCTCCGCCTGACCTAAAGGCATACCCGCTGATATCAGTGTTGTGATGAATTTGTGTGTATCGAATGAAACGGAATGCATCGCTTTAGTCCTCAATAAATTATAACTTCCGT